>Ga0209225_1000042_pt1 | contig 140539 bp, 158 predicted proteins | sample WasSprMetagenome_FD_184732 | JGI IMG/M metagenome (GOLD analysis project Ga0209225, IMG submission 184732) | Sulfidic aquatic microbial communities from Washburn Spring, Yellowstone National Park, USA - WS (SPAdes) (version 3) | ecosystem: Environmental > Aquatic > Thermal springs > Hot... | reverse complement strand
TGGCCGGTTAATTTCCGTTTTGGTGGTGCCCAAAAGCTTTTATGAGAGCTATCGCTCGCCTTTCTTGAAGCAAGTCCAAAAGGAGGGGATTCCCCTGTGAAGGAGGCGCAGGATTTTGTCGCTAAAGCCGAGCGCTTCCTAAAAAGTGCGGAGCACCTTTTAGCTTTGGGGGACTACGATTCCTGTGCTTCGCGATGTTATTACGCCATGTTTTTAATGGCTGAAACTGCCTTGATGGTAAAGGGGGTAAGTGCATCCTCTCACCGGGGTGTCATAAGTCTATTTGGTCAACACTTTATCCGCACGGGGATTTTCCCGGCGGAATTAGGACGCGCTTTGAGCCGAGCTTACGATGTGCGCCTGACAGGGGATTATGCCGTGGGTTTGAGTGTGAGCCGCGAAGAAGCAGAAAACCTATTGGAGTCCGCCCGGCGGTTCTTAACCGAGGTGCGGGCCTACTTAGAATAAGGAAGGGTAAAGATGACCGAGGGACCCTACAAACTTCCCGAAGGTTGGCGTTGGGTGAGGTTGGGAGAAGTATTTCGTCTAAAAAATGGCAAGTTCATCCGAGCGGGCGAGCTCAAATCAGAAGGCAAAGTCCCAGTTTACGGGTCTAATGGTTTGCTTGGCTTTACCACTATTCCTTTGCTCATGGAAGGGAGGACGATAGTGATTGGACGAGTAGGGGCTTGTGGCGCAGTAAATGTAGTTGATGCACCGTGCTGGATTTCTGATAACGCCATGTTTGTGGCTGAATGGTTTATTGAATGTGATATAGAATACATTGCTTTGGCACTTCGTAACACTGATTTTTCTTCATTCGTTAGAAAAGGAGCGCAACCTTCCATTTCACAAGAGGTGGTTTACAACGCTCCAATCCCCCTCCCACCCCTTGAAGAGCAGCGGCGGATTGTGGCGCGGATTGAGGAGTTGATGGGGCGGGTGCGGGAGGCGCGGCGCCTGCGGGAAGAGGCCAGAAACGACGTCGAACGCCTCTGGCAAGCCATCCTCGCCCAAACCTTCCCCCGCCCCGGCTCGGAACTCCCCGAAGGTTGGCGTTGGGTAAGGTTGGGGGAGGTGTGTGAGCATAGAACGGGTATCTGGGGGCCAGAAGCATCCGACCCCACTCGAGGCTTTCCGATAATCCGATCGACAGAAATAGAGGGGTTTTTGATCAGACCTCAAACTGCTTCTGTTAGGATGGTGCAGCGTGGCCAAGTTGACGCTTACAAGTTGGACACGGGGAATATACTCATCAACAAGTCAAGTGGAAGCCCTCATTTGGTTGGCTGGCCAGCGATTTTTGAAGATCCCCGGGATGGAAAGACCTACCTGTTCTCCAATTTCATGCTACGGCTTAGAGTGGACCGGCGCGCCTTGGAGCCTTGGTTCCTGCTCTACTACTTGCATAGTCCAATAGCGCGTTCGATCTACTTGGGTGCCCAAGATACAACCTCAGGGCTTCGCAATCTACGGGTTCGGGAATTCATGGCACAGCCCATCCCTCTTCCTCCCCTTGAAGAGCAACGGCGGATTGTGGCGCACCTTCAAGAGGTGCAGGAGAAAATCAAGGCCCTAAAAGAAGCCCAGGAGCAGACTGAGGCAGAACTGAAGCGCCTGGAGCAAGCAATCTTGGAGAAAGCCTTTCGAGGTGAACTGTGAGCTAACATCGCAAGACTTAAATTGGACTAAGTTTTTGTCCCATGAAAAAGGGGATTTAAGACCTTCCGGAGTTCAAAAGGCCAAGGGAAAAGCTCGTGGAACGTGGGCCGGAGGCCCTAACGGATGCTGAGCTTTTGGCCATCCTCCTTCGCACCGACGTCGAGGGGAAAAGCGCCTTGGACTTGGCGAGTTCGATCCTAAAGAAGACTGGGCCGGAACTCCCCCGTTGGTCTGTAAAAGGACTTGCCCAGATACCTAAAGTGGGCATGGCCAAAGCCTGCGAGATCGTGGCTGCCTTTGAACTCGCCCGCCGCTTTCTCCAAGGAAAACGGCCCGCGATCTCAAAACTCGAAGATGTCATACCTTACGTGCAAGACCTTTTGGATCGAAAACAGGAATATTTCGTGGTCCTCAGTCTCACGGGCGCCAATGAAGTCATCACCAGAAAAGTTGTCACCGTAGGATTTTTGGACTTGAGCCCAAGTTCATCACGCGAGGTTTTTGCGGAGGCCATAACGGGCTTCTTTCTTAAGGGAATACGTCCGTTTTTTCGCGAAACTAAATTTAGGTGTGCCGCTTTTTTAGAGGGTCTTCCTATGGAGAATGAGAAAAAATAGTCCCTGGATGTGTTCGCGTCAAAAAATCGTGCGCTTAAATCCAAGAATAATGGGGAGTGCCCATTGACTTCGAAGAAAAAGATAGAGGATAATTAGGAAAGATCGAAAGGATGCGGGGGCTTAGATGGATGAGTTTCAGGAGATAGTAGAAAGAAGCGAAGTAAAAAGAAGGTGGGAAATAGGGGAAAAATACGAAGTAAAGATAGTAGGAAGGTCAAAGGAGCATGCATACGTAGACTGTGGTGACAAAAAAGAAGGCCTTATAAGGATAGAGGAGTTCATAGACCAAAAAGGAGAGGTTTCTCTGAAAGAGGGTGAAACTGTAGAAGCCTACTACATTGGGACAAGTGGTGGTTTTAGAATCTTTACAACACTGATGCATGGGTATTCTACCCTGGACCTTAAGAGAATAAGGGATGCTTACGAGGAGGGAAAGCCTATTGAAGGAAAGGTTATTGCCCAGAAGAAAGGGGGGTTTGAGGTAGAGATCGGAAAAATAAGGTGCTTTTGTCCATACTCACAAATTGGAGAAAGAGATGAACTCGCAGGGGACTTTCTCGGAAGGACCATGAGTTTCAAAGTACTGGCATTTGAAGATGAAGGAAAAAATGTTGTCCTTTCGAGAAGGGCTTTACTGGAGGAAGAAAGAAAGGAAGGGATAGAGAGACTAAAGGAACAAATAAAGGAAGGCTCAGTAATAACCGGAAAGATCAAAAGGATAGGAACGGGGGGAGCTACCATAGATTTAGGAGGTGTACAGGCATATCTTCCAAAAAGTGAGATAAGCTGGACCTACGTTGAAGAAGTAAAGGACTTTTTTTCAGTTGGCGAAAGTATAGAGGCAAAGGTCAAGGAGATTGACTGGGAAAATAAAAAAATTGTCTTGAGCCTCAAAGAACTCTCTGAGGATCCGTATGCCCTTTTTTCAAAGAAGTATGGGAGGGGGAGTATAATCGAGGGCACTATCAGTAAGGTTGAACCCTTCGGAGTATTCGTTTCACTTGTGGAAGGGGTGGAAGGGTTCGCTCATGTATCTAAATTGGGTAAGAAAGGGATGGTAAAGGACTTGTCAAAGTTTTTCAAGGAAGGTGAAAGGCTAAGGGTGAGGATCCTCGAAATTGACCTTGCGAAGAGAAAAGTATTCTTGCAGGTGGAAGAGGAGACTACAGGAGATATAGAGTATCCTGAATTTGGTGAAAAACTGGAATGCAAAGTGGTGAAAGTTTTGCAAAAAGGACTTCTGGTTGAGACACCCTCAGGCGTTCTTGGCTACGTACCTGAAGGAGAATTGAACGTAAGAGGAGAAAAAGCGAAATCGAACCATTACAAGGAGGGAAAAAATCTCAGGGCTATAGTTCTTCAAGTCGATCGGGAAAAAGGCAAGATACTTCTAAGCGAGAAGAAAGTAGAGGAGTTTGAAGAAAAAGAGGCTTATCGCGCATATAAAGAAAAGGTGGAGAAGGAGACATCCTCCTTCGGTAGACTAAAGGATCTATTGGAAGAAAAATTAAAGTAGCGGAGAGGTCCTTGAGATGCCGAGGTGTGAATATGCTTTATCTGTGACCTTCCTTCCTTGAGGTGTTCGGATTAAGAATCCCGATTTAAGCAAATATGGTTCCAGTACTTCGACAATCACGTCAGGTTCCAAAAGGAGGGTGGCAGAAAGGGCTTCTATACCAACGGGACCTCCCTTATAGTTCAGGATGATGGCCTTCAAAAGTTTTCTATCCAATTCACCCAAACCCTCATTATCTATTCCTTCCAATTCTAACGCATCTACAACGACTGACCTTGTTATATGTCCCTTAGCTTTAACCTGCGCGTAATCCCTAATCCTTCTTAAGAGTCTGTTTGCAACCCTTGGGGTGCCCCTTGCCCTTCTTGCTGTCTCTAATGCTGCATCCTCGTCTATTGAGACATTAAGTATCGATGCCGACCTCTTTACAATCTTCATAAGCTCTTCTTCATCGTAAAAATCGAGGTCCCTTATAATGCCGAACCTTTCCCTAAGCGGAGAAGAAAGGAGTCCAGCCCTTGTTGTGGCACCGATCAATGTGAACCGCTCGAGCCTAAATCTGTGGGTTCTCGCATGTATACCTTTATCGAAAACGAAATCGACAGCGAAGTCTTCCATGGCAGGGTAAAGAAACTCTTCGACAACTTTTGGAACCCTATGGATCTCATCTATGAAAAAGATATCTCCCCTTTCAAGGTTCGTAAGAATACCCATGAGGTCGCCGCCTTTCTCAAGAGCAGGGCCCGAGGAGGTAATGATACGCGCCCCCATCTCGTTCGCAATTATATGTGCGAGCGTGGTCTTTCCCAATCCTGGAGGTCCATTGAGAAGAACATGATCTAACGGTTCATTCCTCAATAGGGCGGCCTTTATAGCGATTCTTAATGTCTCCACCACCCTCTCCTGGCCTATGTACTCGGATAGAAATTTGGGTCTAAGAGAGAGTGACTGTTCGTCTTCTCGCTCCTTCTTTAAAAGATCGATCGTTGTTAAGTCGTCGGTCATTTCTTCTGCCCCCTATACACTTCTTCGAAAAGCTCTTCCGAGCTTGATATAGAAGGGTTTCTCTTCAGAGCTTCCTCTATCATTTTCCTTGCCTCGGAGACTTTGTGGCCCAGCCTATTTACGAGGACGTGTTCTACCTCCTTTTTGAAATCTTCTTGAATAGGGGGAGGGATTTTCACGTCCGGAGAGAGTGCATATTTTGCAACCTTTCCTCTGAGGGTTGCTATTATCTTTTCAGCCTTTCTCTCCCCAATGCCTTTTAGAGATTTTAGAGCTTTCACGTCACGATTTTCAATGAACCTTGCGATCTGATTGGCTGGCAAAGCGAGTGCTTTTATAGCTGCATGTGGTCCTATGTCCTCAACGGATATGAATAGCTCGAAAAAGTCTCTATCGAGCTCCCTTGTGAAACCAACGAGGACAGGTTTTGGATGTCTCTCGGTCTGGTTATAAGATATGTAGAGAGTTATGTTATCACCTTCCTTCAATGTCCCCCTTATCTCCTGCATAACGTAGACAGGAAGATGAACCTCGTAACCAACTCCTCCAACAAGAATAGTCGCGCGGTCATTGTCGAGGCTCAAAAGCTGGCCACTTAAGTATCTTATCATCTTTCTTTTTTCTGCCGTAGCCTATAAAAACCTGCTATTGCCGCCGCTATTGCATCTGAAGCGTGGGAAGAGGGGATCTTGCTAATACCTAATATTCTCTTAACCGCTTTCCTAATCTGTTCCTTTGGAGCATTGCCGTAGCCGACAATCGCATTTTTTATTTCCCTCGGTGTCATATCAAGATATGCGACATTCTTCTGAAAGATTGAGAGGTAAATAACTCCGAGCACCTCTCCGAGAATTATCCCAGCTTTTGGATACCTAAGTAAGGAAAAAGCGTTCTCCACTGCCACAAGATCAGGTTTTATCCTCATTAGGAGTTCCTCAAACTTAAAGTAAAGTTCACCAAGTCTTTTTGCTTTGTCTGAGGTTGGATTCGTCTTTATATAGCCTTTCTCGATTACATCAAAAGAGGAATTTTTGATGAGGATTGCCCCGTATCCAGTGGAGCTAAGTCCGGGATCTACTCCTAAGACTATCACTTCATGAAAATCATAACAGTTAAGGAGAGTGATGTAAATATGGTTGATTTTTTCTTCCCAAACCCTTATAAAGATAAAAGGCCAGTGAAAAAAGACGTCATCTTGGGTAAAGAAGGCTTAGAGAGGGTTATAAACCGTGTCTGTTACGAGATACTCGAAAGAAATCAAGGATCTGAGAATCTGAGCCTAATAGGGATAAGGACAAGGGGGGTTCCAATAGCTTTAAGAATAAGAGAGCGGATAAAGGAGATTGAAAATTTCGAAGTCCCCTTTGGGATTCTCGATATAACTATGTACAGGGACGACATATTTAAGCTCAAGTCTCCGATGGTTAGAAAGACGGAGATCCCTTTCGATGTGAATAACAAGGTTCTCGTTCTCGTGGACGATGTAATACATACGGGAAGGACAACGAGGGCCGCAATAGATGCTATTATGGACATCGGAAGACCTAAGAAGATACAACTTGCCGTAATAGTGGATAGAAACGAGCGAGAGTTGCCTATTCACCCTGACTACGTAGGTATTACATACAGAGTATCACATGGGGAGGAAGTACTTGTTAGGCTTAAAGAGGTTGATGGGACTGACGAGGTTATAGTAACGAAAAGTTCCTAAGCATGGAATGGAAAAGGAAGGATCTTCTGGGTATAAGAGAGTTATCGAAGGAAGAGATACTTCTTGTACTTGAGGTAGCAGAGTCCTTTAAGGAAGTCTCGAAGAGAGATATAAAGAAAGTCCCTACCTTAAGAGGCAAGACCGTAATCACGCTCTTTTTTGAGCCAAGTACGAGAACGAGAACCTCATTTGAAATAGCAGCCAAAAGATTGAGCGCAGATACGATAAATATTTCGGCAAGTACAAGTAGTGTTACAAAAGGGGAAACTTTGAAGGATACAGCTTTGAACCTTGAGTCAATGCGGCCCGATGTCATCGTAATAAGGCATAGTTATCCAGGTGCTCCACACCTTTTGGCGAGGATTCTCAAGTCCTCCATTGTAAACGCCGGAGATGGGGCACATGAGCACCCCACACAGGCACTTCTCGATTTGTTCACAATAAGGGAGAAAAAGGGGAGAATCGAAAACCTCAAGGTGACCATAGTAGGAGATATAGCCCACAGCAGGGTGGCAAGATCGAACATATACTGTCTCAGAAAGTTTGGTAACGAAGTAATATGCTGCGGACCACCAAGCTTGATCCCCCCTCATCTTGATTCCCTCGGTGTTAGAGTAGAATATAAACTGGAAAATGCGGTGAGAGACGCGGATGTTATAATGGCACTAAGAATCCAGAAGGAAAGAGGTGGAATAAGCAGCATCCCTTCTGTGAGAGAGTATGCATCCCTTTACGGACTAAGAAAGGAACACGTTTCAATGGCAAAGGATGATGTCATAATCATGCATCCTGGGCCTATGAACAGGGGGATAGAAATAATGGATGAGGTCGCTGATGGTCCTTATTCAGTTATCCTGGACCAGGTCGAAAATGGCGTGGCTGTGAGAATGGCGATACTCTATCTTCTACTCGGTAAGGGCGAATGAGGATTCTGATTAGGAGAGGAAGGGTAATAGATCCTGCTACAAACCATGATGCTGAAAAGGACGTACTTATAGAGGAAGGGCGGATAAAAAGGGTCGCAAAAGATATAAATGTGAGAAGAAGAGACAGAACCATAGTTATAAATGCAAAAGGCCTGGTGGTCTCTCCGGGTCTTATAGATATCCACTGCCATTTAAGAGAACCAGGCTTCGAGTTTAAGGAGACTATAGAGACAGGTACACTTTCCGCGGTCAAAGGAGGCTTCACATCTCTTGTCTGCATGGCCAATACTGATCCTGTAAACGACAATAGGAGTGTCACCGAGTTCATACTGAGGAAAGCTAAAGAAGAGGGATATTCCCGGGTTTTCCCCTGCGGAGCTGTGACCAAGGGTACAAAGGGAGAGGAACTTGCTGAGATAGGTGAGATGGTCGCGGCAGGAATTGTAGCTATTTCTGATGATGGTAGACCTGTGAGAAACGCCTCCGTTCTGAGAAAGGCCCTTGAATACATAAAGATATTTCCAATTCCTCTCATTTCTCATTGCGAGGACCCAGATCTCTCAGTAGGATGTGTGAATGAGGGGTTCTTTTCCCTCATCACAGGGCTCGAAGGGAATCCGGACATAGCTGAGGAGCTGATGGTGATAAGGGACATAAGAATTGCGCGCTATGTAGATTCAAGAATCCATATAACCCATTTATCTACAAGGGGAAGCGTTGAGGCTATAAGGGAGGAGAAAAAAAGATTCAATAAAGTTACTTGTGATACTTGTCCCCATTATTTTACCCTTACTGAGGAGTCTATAATTTCCTTCGATCCCAATTTCAAGGTCAACCCACCACTCAGGTCAAAAAGTGATGTGGAGGCAATAAAGGAAGGTCTAAAGGAGGGGGTGATTGACATAATCTCCACAGATCACGCACCCCATGAGATGGCTTCAAAGGATTTAGAGTTTAACATCGCTTCGTCTGGGATTTCAGGTTTAGAGACCGCTTTAGCCCTTTCCCTTTCCCTTTACCACGAGGGGGTCCTTGATCTCAAGGAGCTTATAAGGAAGTTGACAATAAATCCCGCAAGACTCATAAATCAACCGTACGGGATGCTCTGTGAAGGGGCAATAGCTGATGTCATAGTTTTTGATCCATATATGGAGTGGGTGGTAGACAGAGAAAAGTTCGCGTCAAAAGGAAAAAATACACCCTTTCACGGGTGGAAACTAAAGGGAAAGAACCTTCTTACCATACTTGATGGAAAAATAGTATACCATGACCCTCATTTGCCAATTGATTCGTGATGGAAAAGGAGATTATCATTGATAGCCATTCCCATTTCGGCCCTTCTCTCTCCTTGGGCATTGAGGTTACAACTTCTGAACTTATTTCCCAGATGCGAGGGTCTGGTGTCTCCTTCGTTGTCATAATCCCCTTTCCTTCCACAGCAATTGCCTCCAATGAGATAAACGTCCGAACTCTTGAAGAATCAAAGAGAGTAAAGGCTTTTATCCCTTATCACTACATCAGAGAAGAATTTGACAAGGAAGATTTTAATCCTATTCCTCATGGCTACTATGGAGCCAAGTGGCACTGGATGCGTGGAAGGCAGGATTTTGTTTCGAATTATTCTGTACTTAATGAGGAAAAGCTGGCCAGCCTGATAGAAAAGGTAAGACTAACCGGTAAACCTTTGTTGTTCGAGGAGGAATTGAGATTTACTGAGATGTTCGTAGATATGGCAAAAGACTTAAACATCATAATTCCCCATCTTGGATTACTCGGTGGAAACCCTTCCGATTTTTTGAATGCATTCAGAAAAAGGGAAAATGTGTACTTCGATACATCCCTCGCGGAAGAAAAAACGATTTACGAGTTTTGCAAAAAGATAGGCCCTCATAGGATACTTTTTGGATCCGATGTTCCTTTCGGAAATATGAGGGGGGAGTTAAAAAAGATCATGGCGCTTCCTTTTTCGAGTGAGGAGAGGTCTCTCTTACTTTACGAGAATTTTTTAAGGCTGACAAATTACGAGGTTGAAAAATATGAGAAAGACTGTTGACTGTGCGGAAAATATGGGGGATGATATAAAAAGGGGGTGATCCTATGATTAAAACGAGAAAAGAGTTCCTTGAAGCGCTCATGAGGATGGCTGACCTTAAGGACTTAGAGCAGGCGGACAGGATAGCACGGGCTTTTATAGCGCTTACAAAATTGATAATAGGTCCTGAACTTTCTCAAAAGATCGCAGAGGTTTCTCCTCCAGATCTTAAAGCTGGCTGGGAGTTTGTTAGGACTGCCCAGCTCGATGATTTTGAGAGAGACGAGAGATTGATGGAGATTGGAGAGGTGGAGGAGAAAGCGGAAGCAGTTTAAAAAGGTTTTCAGCTTGACTTCTTTTTGATTTGCTGGGTATATATCTATGTGCCATCAGAGAAATCTGAGAAAACTCTTGTTACATACTCGGAGAAGCTCTCCGAAGTAATATACGACGAAACCCATCCTTTTAAGCCGCAAAGGGCAAAGGTATTTATCGAACTTTTAAGAAGGTACAGCTTAATTGATGACCTCTTGGACAGAATAATTGAACCCACATATATTGAAGAAAGTATCCTTTATCTCTTCCATGAAAAAGAATACGTTGAATTGCTCAAAAAAGCAGATATCGATTTCAGTTTACAAGCCTATGAGAGAGGATTAGGAACGGAAGACAATCCTGTTTTTAAAGGAATGTTCGAATTCGCTTTTGGATGTGTGGCATGTACTTATACCTGTTTTGATGAGGTTTTAAGAGGAAATGTCAATTTTGCCTTCAATCCTCTTGGAGGCTTTCATCATGCAGAGAAGGGCCAGGCAATGGGATTTTGCTATCTTAACGACATAGCGGTAGTTGGTAAGTACTTTCAAAAAATGGGAAAAAGAATAGCAATTATAGATCTGGATGCACACCATGGAAACGGAACACAGGACGCATTTTATGAGGATAACGACGTTCTAACCATTTCTATTCATGAATCTGGGACAACCCTATTTCCCGGTACAGGTTCCGAAAGTGAGCTGGGAGAAGGGGAAGGTTTCGGCTTCAATGTAAATATTCCCCTCCTTTCTGGATCTGATGATGATGTATACCTCTTCGCATTAGATTCTGTTGTTCCTCCATTAATTGACGCATTTGCTCCAGATCTCATGGTTGTGCTTTTGGGAACCGACATGCATAGGAACGATCCAATGTCCCACTTAAATGTGACCGCAAATGGGTTCAAAAAAGGTTTAGAAATCGTTCGCGGGCTTTCAGAGAGAGTCATAGGACTGGGCGCTGGTGGTTATAGCATAAGTAAGTCACCTGCCCTCTGGGTTGTTGCATTCTCGGTTTTTACAGGAAGACAGATAGTCGATCAGTTCGCGGGTGTCGTTGGAGGAATGATGTATGGCCCAGAGGTTGACCTTATGGAGTTTCTCGATGAAAGGTTCAACGTAGAAGAAGGACTTAAGAAGCGGTGCATGAGAGCAGCGGAAAGAGTTGTTGAATTCATAAGGAAGAACGTCTTTCCTGTTTTAGGTGCAAAATGAGATCTGTTTGTGAACGGTTTCGAAATTGAGAAAGGTAGAAACATGTGGAAAGGAGGAATCGGATGAAAATCTTGATCTTCCTTTTGATCCTCCTCGTTCCCTTTTGCATTGAGGCTAAGGGGACCTTAAGCGAGGCCACGAAGGCCTGTATCGAATGTCACGAGATTATAAATCCCGGAATAGTAAATGACTGGAAAAAATCGAAACACTACGAGATTGGTTCTATTGGATGCGCTGAATGTCATACTGGAAAAGAAAGGCCTGACTCGTTCCCACACAATGGTTATATGGTACACAAAGTGGTCTCTCCAAAGGACTGCGCCCCTTGTCACACCGTTGAAGCCAAAGAATACGAGAATAACATCATGTCTCATGCTTATGAGAATCTAATGTATAATAGCCTCTTTAAAGACTTGGCAAGGACCGTGAACCATTTTTAGGAAGGTATTCTAACGCAAGAAGACTCGTGTCTATCGTGTCACAGGACGAATTTGAAAGTGGATGGACTAAAAGAGCGGGAGACATTTTTTGGAAAAATGGGATTTGTTTCACTGGATGGTTGGCCGAACACAGGTTCAGGTCGTATAAACCCAGACGGCTCAAAGGGTTCCTGTTCGGCTTGTCATGCAAGACAGTAGCTTCTCTGTTGGGATTGCGAGAAATCCCGCATCATGCTCGAGATGTCATAAAGGACCAGATTTTACGTTGTGAGTAAACATGGCATCGTATATGAGTCGAGAAAGAAAGGGATGAACCTGGAATCTAAACCTTGGATCCTGGGTAAAGATTACAATGTCCTAACCTGAAAGAGTTATTTTTCTTGACCGAACCAAAAAAAACTGGTAACTAAAATACGTCAATTGGGTTTTGCCTTCAAGGGAAGAGGGGTGAAAATCCCCCGCTGTCCCGCAACTGTGATGGGTTTTAAGGCCTCACAGAAAAGCCACTGTGTAGGGTAATACCTACATGGGAAGGCGTGAGGCCACATCCCTAAGCCAGGAAACCTTGGGCAAAGCCTAAGTTGGCACTAATCCTTACGAGGATAAGGAGGTGTCTCATGAAAAGGTTTCTCATCTTTCTCATTCCCTTCATTCTTTTCCCCAGCATGAGAGGTTACACGGAGGAGGTTTATAGACTTGATGAGATTGTCGTCTCTTCTACAAAGGCACCTGAAGAGAGGGCGGAAATACCGAATGCGATTGTTCTTAAGAAATCTGAAGATGTGGAAACATCTGGTGCGAAGACGATTGGAGAGCTACTGGCGAATGAGCCAGGGATCGACTGGCTCACATACGGAGACTATGGAGGAGCATCCCAGAGTCTGTGGATCCGCGGCGTCCGTGCAGATGGGACTCAAGTCTTCTTAAACGGTGTAAACGTGAACTCTCCATCCCTTGGAGAGGCCGACCTATCGAAGATCCCCCTTGAAAATATAGAAAAGATAGAGGTTGTAAAGGGGTCAGGATCTTTGCTCTATGGAAGTGGTGCTATTGGTGGGATAGTCAATATTTTTACGAAGGAACCGAAAAAAGACAAGGTAGATTTGAAGTTGAAGGCTGGCTACGGAACGGAGAAGACCTACAGGCTCTCATTTGAGCATGGTCGGTTCCTTAAGGGACCTTTCGGCTACTACATTACAGCAGGAAGAACCGAGACGGATGGATTCAGGGAAAATGGAGATCTAAGACAGAATGATGCCTCGCTAAAACTCCTACTGGACAAAGGTGACGCCCTAAATCTTTCTCTCTATGGAGATTACGTAGAGGCAAGCTACGGGGTGCCCGGTGTAAAACCACCTAAAGGAACAGAGGAATTTGTAAGAAACGGTATTGCTTTTTACAATGACGAATCGGCAAGCCTTGTAAACCACGGAAAGGACAAAAATGGAAATCTTGTTTTAGAGGCAAAGGGTAAGCCAGGAGAAAGATTGACATACAATCTAAAGGGGTTCCATAGATACATGAACAACTATTACTATCAAAGATACGCCTCCTTGGGCACAGGAGGAGAGACATGGGTCATAAATACGGTTGATGGTATTGAAGGCAATGTAAATATATACCCATTCGAAAAGGCAAGGTTTCTTCTCGGGGCGGAGTACAAAGAATTCGGATGGAAGAACGACTCCTTCGATCTTGACGCGAGTGGGAAAAGGACAACAAGGCAAAGGATAAAGGCAAATATATACACAAAGGCCCTCTTCGCTGAGGGTGAGTTGAGACCTGTAGACGCCTTAAAACTGATCGCAGGCATAAGAAGGGAGGACCACTCCACATTCGGAGAGGAGTATGTTCCTCGATTTGGAGTGGTTCTTTTACCATCCGATAAGATCTCTATCAAGCTCACACACGGAAGGCATTTCAGAGCGCCAACGCCCAACGATCTTTTCTGGCCCGAAAGCATGTACGAGAAAGGAAATCCAGACCTTAAGCCGGAAGTGGGCTGGCATACAGATCTCACTTACGAACATCTCCTCCTCAGTGGCAAGGCCTTCTTTTCCCTTTCCCTCTTCAGGTGGAGGGTGGACAGGAAAATCCAGTGGGAACCAGATGCAAATGGTGTGTGGTGTCCTACGAACCTTAAAGACTATGGGGCAGACGGGCTTGAGGCAGGCCTGAGGGTAAGCCCCCTCGATAATCTTGAGCTTTCCTTCTCGTACACATACATAGATGCTTACGAGAAGGCGAGGGAGTATACTGTCCAGGACTATGGATGGCCACCCCTTATCCCCCCAAACTTTCAATACTCTATTGTCAAAAGGCAGGCGACACTTGTGCCTAAGAACCACCTCAAAGTGGGGATCGATTACATGGCTCCATTTAGCATAAAGACTAAGCTGACATTAAGATACGTAGATGACCGTGTTGGAACTTATAGAACAGAATACACTGTGTATCCGAACACAAAGACTGTAAAATACACGATAGGTTCTTACTGGACATTAGATTTAAGGCTCGAAAAGCTCATAAAGGAACATTTCAAGCTGGCCTTTGACGCAAGGAATATCTTCGATGAGGAATATGCGACGCGCCTCGGTACTTTTTACGATAAGACTGGTAAGGGAACAGTCTGTCCATATCCTGCACCCGGCAGGTCCTTTTTTTTAAGCCTATCGTATGAATTTTAGCACATCTCTCCTTATCTCGTACTTGCTCGACCTTGCCCTTGGGGATCCAAGATGGATCCCCCACCCCGTAAGGGGTATCGGAAAGCTCATATCTTTTCTTGACAAGAGTCTCAATAGGGGGAAAGACAAAACTCTCCTCAAGATTAAGGGTGTGCTTTTAGCCCTGATTGTCATCTTCTCCACATTTTTTTTGACTCTTGCGATTACGAGATGCTTTGATTTTTTAAGCCCATATCTTAAATGGATTTCAGTCATCGTCTTATCTTTTTTCTGCCTCTCCACAAGAGATCTTTACGACCACGGAATTAGGATCTTTAGGAGACTTGAAGAAAAAGATATAGAGGGAGCAAGATTGGCCCTCTCCTTAATTGTAAGTAGGGAGACTTCTCACATGGATGAAGAGGATGTAGTTAGATCTACTGTTGAGAGTATCGGGGAAAATACAAATGATGGTATATGCGCCCCCCTTTTTTACCTTCTTTTGGGTGGCCCTGTCCTCTGCATTATCTACAAGGCCGTAAACACTCTCGATTCTATGGTTGGATACAAAAACGAAAAGTACCTCTATTTTGGATGGTTCTCAGCGAAACTTGACGACATTATAAACTTTGTTCCCGCAAGGATCTCAGGATTACTCATTGCCCTTTCTGCCTTATTCTATTACAGATCCTTTTCTTATTTCGTCCTCTCTTTGGAGACACTTTTGAGGGATGGAAGAAAACATGCTTCTCCAAATAGTGGTTATCCTGAAGCTGCGATTGCCGGAGCATTGGGGATTAGGGTTTCTGGACCATCCATCTATGGAGGAAAAGTCGTCAATAAGCCATTTATAGGAGAGGATAAAAGAGAAATCGGTCCCCATCTTATAAGAGAGGCGCTACATATAAGCATTTTGAGTTCCATATTTATGCTTTTCGGAGGTATAATGATCCGTGGAATTTGAACACGGCGGATATGTTCAAGAGTCAAATGCGCAATTTATCGATTTTAGTTCTAATGTAAACCCCCTTCCTTTTCCTAAGGGTATAAGGAGACTTAAAGAGAGAATTTTTGAGAGTGTAAGGCCCTATCCAGATCCTTACATGAAAGAGCTTTGTGAAAAGGTTTCCTCATTTCACGGATTAAGTAAAGAGGAGATCCTTTTCGGTAATGGCTCCTCAGAGCTCATTTATCTTTCCCTATTTGCACTTAAGCCCCGTTCGGTATGCATTCCCGCCCCCACATTTTCTGAATATGAACGGGCATCGAAAGCGATTGGCGCCGAAATTGAAAGGATCGAGCTTGATGAGAATTTTCTCCTCCCCCTCTCATCTATAAAGGACACAGAAATGCTCATTTTTTGCCATCCAAATAACCCGACAGGAAATTACATAATAGAAAACAGGAAAGATATCTTGAGACTAAATATTAGGCACTTCATCATAGATGAGGCTTTCATAGAGTTTTCCGAAGATCACGAAAAACGTTCATTTTTAAGTCTAATAAAAGAGGATAAGCGTATAATAGTTATTAGAACTTTCACGAAATTATTTCCCCTTGCGGGTGTTAGGATAGGATACATGATAGCTGAAAAGGAAGTCATTGAAAGGATAAAGGCTTTCAAACCCCCGTGGAATGTAAATGGCCCCGCAATGGTTCTTGCTTCTTCTTTTCTTGAGGAAAGAGGATTTGTTGAGAGAACGAGAAAGCTCGTAAAAAAAGAGAGGGAGTATCTTATAAAGGAGCTCAAGGCTCTTGGATTTAAGCCCTACCCTTCAGTTACCAATTTTATACTTTTTAAACTCAAGGAGGGTCAAAGTTCGAAGGTCCTCAGAGAGAGGCTTCAATCAAGGGGTATTATGATCAGGGACTGCTCCAATTTTTCTGGTTTGGACGAGCGTTTCGTGAGGATCGCTGTTAAGACGAGAAAGGATAATAAAAGGCTAATAGAAGCCTTAAAAGAGATATGTTTGAAATACTAAGGGAGAGACTTAAAGCGTCCGTACAAAAAAACAAATCCCACGCAATGCTTTTTTCTGGAGGACTCGACACATCTATCCTTGCCTTTCTTCTTAGTGATCTTGGCGTATCCTTTGAAGCGATAACAGTTTCTCTTGAGGGCAAAGCCGAAGATGTTCATTACGCCCAAAGGCTTGCAAAGGATCTGGGTATACAATTGACTCTCCTTAACGTGAAAATGGAGGAAGCCATAGCTTCGATAAGAGATGTTGTTAAAATCCTCAAAACATTCGATCCCGCAATCCCTAACGACCTTGCTATCTTTTTCGGAATGAGATTCGCAAAAGAAAATGGCTTTTTCTCTGTAATGACAGGGGATGGATCGGATGAGCTCTTTGCTGGATATAGCTACATGCCAGAAATAGAAGATCTGAATGGATACATCGCCTCCCTCCTTCCAGATCTCCATTTTAATTCTACGGATATTGGCAATGCCTTGGGGTTAAAAGTAGTAAGCCCATTTCTCGATGAAAGTGTGGTTACTTTTGCACTTGAGTGCCCGAAGGAGCTAAAAATAAAGGATGGCCACGGCAAATGGATTCTAAGGAAGAGCTTTGAGGGTTTTCTTCCAAATGATATTCTTTGGCAAAAAAAGAGACCCATTGAAGTCGGCTCTGGTATGAGCCTTTTGAAGGAGGAGCTTTCCTCTTCAGTCACAGACAAAGAGTACGAGGAGAAAAGCCTTGCCTACGGAATGACTTTTTTCGGCAAAGACCACCTTAGGTACTTCGAGATCTATATGGACGTTGTAGGCTTTATACCAGAACCTAAGGAAGGGGAAAGAAGATGTCCAAACTGTAAAGGGGGTAAGAGAGGTAAACATTGCAGGATATGCGGATTCATGGAGGATCTATGAAGGCCTTTTGCTCTTTTAGTGGAGGGAAAGATAGCGCCCTCTCTCTTTTTCTGGCGGAAAAGGAAGGTGTTGATTGTGAAGTACTTCTTACAATGCTTGACGAAAAGGGGGACCGCACAAGATCGCACGGCATAAGGGCTTCCCTTCTTTCAGAACAAGCTTTCGCAATTGGAAAAAGAATGGTCCAGAGATCTACCTCATGGGAAGACTACGAGAAGGTATTTAAAGATGTAGTTTACTCGTTAAAGGAGGAAGGGATAGAGGCAGGCATATTTGGAGACATCGACATTGAGGAGCACAGGATTTGGATTGAAAGGGTATGTAGAGAACTTTCTATAGTGCCCATCCTACCGCTTTGGGGTATGAAGAGGGAAGATATAGTGAAGGAGTTTGTCGATTATTCTTTTAAGGCTTTTTTGTGTGCTACGAAGCTTGAGGTTTTAAGGCCCTATTTGGGAAAAGAGATAGATATAGAGTTCCTTCGGGAGATGAGATCGATATCCGTAGACCCTTGTGGGGAGAAAGGAGAGTTCCACACCTTTGTCTATGATGGCCCTATATTTAAGAAGAGACTCCTCGTAGAGAAGGGAGAGGAGATATGTAAAGATGGGTTTTACTTTCTCGATGTGCGACTTTTGGAGGGTTGATGTTCCGGTTGAATTTTTTTTGCTTTATCCTCATTTTTGTTTCTATTTATCAATCCGATGCAAAGGAAAGGATCGTCTCCCTTTCCCCGCCTATTACGGAGGAGCTCTATCTTTTAGGGCTTGGAGAAAATATCGTTGCAAATACGATCTATTGCACAAGGCCCAAGGAGGCAGAAAAAAAAGAGAAGGTAGGCTCTGTCGTATACGTGAATGTGGAAGCGATTGTGAGACTAAGACCAGATATAGTCTTTGCATCGCCCCTTACTGACAGGAGGGCCCTCGAAAGGTTAAAGAAGTTAGGCATAAGAGTTGTCGTTTTTCCACACCCTAAAGGCTTTGAAGATCTTTGCGAAAACTTCCTGACCTTGGCCAAGATCTTAGGAAAGGAAAGAGAGGCAGAAGAGATCTTAAATATTGCAAGAAAGAGGTTGGAGGAGCTCAAAAAGAGATATGGAGAAAAAGAGGGTCCCACTGTGCTATTTCAGATAGGTAGTAAACCCCTTTTTGTTGCAAACAGAGACTCCATAGTCCATAGCTACCTTGATTACGTTGGTGGACGGAACGTGGCGAAGGATGCTAAGACAGGCCTTTTCTCGAGGGAAGAGGTGATAAAGCTAAATCCAGAGTATATCATCATAGTTACGATGGGGATAGAAGGAGAGAAAGAAAAAGAAAGCTGGAGGAAATTCAGCGTACTGAGGGCTGTAAAGGAAAATAAGATTTACCTTCTCGATTCTTATAAACTCTGTAGTCCCACCCCCTTGAGCTACGTGGAAGTATTAGATGAGCTTGCAAGTATCTTTTATGGAGAAAAAGAGCGGAGGTAAAGATGAAAAAAGTATCAAAAAGGATAGGACTTGTGGAGATTTATACTGGCGATGGAAAGGGGAAAACAACAGCCGCCTTGGGGCTTGCCTTTAGAGCCTTAGGTCACGGCATAAGGACCTATATAGGCCAGTTCATGAAGGGATATAGCTACGGAGAGGTGAAGGCTTTAAAATTCGTAAAACCTTACATAAAGATCGAAAAATACGGAAAAAAAGGGTTCATCCATGTGAAAAAGGAGCCCGAGAGGGAAGATATTGAGCTTGCAAGAAAAGGGCTTGAAAAAGCAAAAAAGGCACTTTACTCAGGAAAATACGGTATTGTTATACTCGATGAGGCAATAACAGCGCTTTTCTTCAATCTCCTCAAAATCGATGACCTCATAGATTTCATAAGGAACAAACCTAAGGAAGTCGAGCTCGTCCTTACTGGAAGATATGCCCCACAAAGGCTGATTGAGGAGGCAGACCTCGTAACAGAGATGAAGGAGATAAAGCATCCATACAGGAAGGGGGTAAAGGCAAGGAAGGGGATAGAATTTTAATGAAGAGGATAAAATGGATCACTTCCCTATTTTTCTCCATCTTTTTCCTTCTTTTAGTATCCACACTTTCCTTTCTTACTGGTCCCTCTACTATTATGCCCTTCCCAAAGGACCCTCTTGAGAGAGCTATCCTTTATGAGATAAGGCTTCCAAGGATCCTTCTTGGTTTCGCAGCGGGTGGAAGCCTTTCTTTATCTGGTGCAATACTTCAAGGTATATTCAGGAATAGCCTCGTTGAGCCTTATACACTCGGGATATCAGGAGGGGCAGCAATCGGCGTATGTATCGGTATCGCGCTTTCTGCGCAAAAAATAATTGGTTTTTTTTCTTTACCTACCTTTGGATTTTTTGGGAGCTTCTCTGTCCTTTTTGTCCTTCTATACCTTTCTGGTAGAAGAGCTATAAGGAGGGAAGAGCTTCTCCTCTCTGGAGTCATGATAAGTTTCATATCATCATCGATAATTCTTCTCTTTTTCGCCCTTCTAAGGACAGAAGAGATCCACAGGATCATATTTTGGATGATGGGTTCACTTCAGGAAGAAGAGATGAAACTAATATCTATAGTTTGCTTTATTTCTATCCTTGGGCTTCTTGTGAGCTACATATTCTCGTTCGACTTGAATGCTCTTTCTCTTGGTGAAGAAGAGGCTATGCACTTAGGTATCAATGTTATTAGGACTAAACGTTTTTTGCTCCTTCTCTCTTCATTCCTTACTGGTTTGGTAGTGTCGATTACAGGCATTATAGGATTCGTCGGCTTAGTCATACCACATACGATGAGGCTCATTTTTGGCTCAGACTACAGGTTTCTCCTTTTTTCTTCCTTCTTTTTTGGTGCTTCCTTCCTTATACTCTGTGATACTATCGCAAGGGTCATTATCGCTCCCTCTGAGCTCCCCGTTGGGGTTGTGACTGGCGTGATAGGGGGAACCCTATTCCTTTATCTCCTTTTGAGGGGGAGAAAGGGTGGATGAAATCCTTGAGATAAGGGACCTTTTCTGCGGATACGGAAAGTCGGAAGTGCTGAAAGGGATAGATCTTTCTGTGAAAAGAGGTGAGATTCTCGGGATCGTCGGTCCAAATGGTGCAGGAAAGACGACGCTTTTTAGGGCCATAGCCAAGATCGTGGGAGCAAAAAGAGGCTCCATCCTAATAGATGGTAAAGACGTAAGATCCTTAAGTCAGAGGGAGATTGCAAAATATCTTGCCTTTGTCTCTCAGAACATAGAGGGGGATCTCACAATTAGTGTCTTCGATTACGTTCTTTTAGGAAGGATACCCCACAGAAAACCCTATCAGTTTTTCGAAGATAAAGAGGATATACTTTCTGCCGAGCAGGCCTTGAAAGCGACTCGTCTCACCCATCTTAAAGAAAGACCACTCTATCATTTAAGTGGGGGGGAAAGGCAGCTTGCTCAGATCTCAAAAGCCCTTGCTCAGGCTCCCAAGATTCTCCTTCTCGATGAGCCACTTTCCCATCTCGATATAGCCCATGCAGTAAGGATCCTAAACCTTTTGAAGAGACTTAACAGGGAAGAATCTATTACTGAGATCGCGATCTTACATGATCTTAACCTTGCAAGTGAATTCTGTGACAGACTTGTCCTTCTCTCAGACGGTAAAATAGTGAAGGATGGAGATCCAAGGGAAGTTCTCAAGTTCGACCTTATAGAATCCGTTTACGGCACTCAAGTGATCGTGAAGGAAAACCCCCTATCGTCCAAACCGTATGTTTTCCCGATTTTCGAGGAGTGGAAAGGGAGATGATAACACTCGTTTTGGGTGGCCAAAGAAGCGGAAAAAGCAGATTTGCCCTTGAGGAGGCAAGAAAGTATAAAGGAAAAAAGGCTTTTATTGCGACCTCAGAAAGGATAGATGAGGAGATGGTTGAAAGGATTGAGAGACATAAGAAAGAAAGGGGAGAAGAGTTTGAGACCTTTGAGGAACCCAGGCTCCTACCTCAGCTCATCTCAAAACTCGATGGTATCTTCGAAGTGATACTGATTGATTGCCTGACCATTTGGGTGTCGAACTTACTATACTACGGAGTAGAGGAAGAAAAAGCCTTCAATGATCTTTTAGGGACAATATCGGGAGGGAGAAGTGACTTTCTTATCGTATCGAATGAGGTTGGTTTGGGGATCATTCCGGAGACAAAAATTGGAAGGAGATTCATTGATGCCTTAGGAACGCTAAACAGAATGGTTGCTCAGGCATCTCGTAGGGTCGTATTCATGGTATCAGGTATACCCTTGGTAATAAAAGGAGGCTAAACATGGAGTTTTCGATCCCATCTATTGATGAAGCTCTTTTTTCTTTTGCACAGGAAAGGCTCGATAGTCTAACAAAGCCAAAAGGCTCCTTAGGAAGGCTCGAGGAGATTGCAAAGAGGATTGTGGCCATAAAGGGTGAGAGATTCCCTAACATAAGGAGAAAGGCTGTATTTGTTTTTGCTGGAGACCATGGAGTCACAGAAGAGGGTGTATCCGCATATCCAAAAGAGGTGACTTACCAGATGGTCTTCAACTTTCTAAGGGGTGGTGCAGCAATAAACGTATTTTCAAGATTTGCGAATATGGATTGTTTCGTCGTGGATATGGGTGTGGATTATGAGTTCGGGGATTATAAAGGACTGATTACCAAGAAAGTTTTAAGGGGAACAAGGAATTTCACTAAAGGCCCTGCGATGACGAAAGAGGAGGCAAAAAGATGCATAGAGATAGGTAGGGACCTTGCCCATACGTATGCAGATTTTGACTACGACCTCTTTTGTATTGGGGATATGGGGATCGGAAACACAACGGCCTCATCTGCTATCATCGCATCTCTTCTCTCTAAAAAGCCAAAAGAGGTATCAGGACGGGGAACTGGAGTTGACGAAGAAGGGTTTGCAAGAAAGATCGCCGTAATCGTAAAAGGGCTTGAGGTCAATAAACCTGATCCTAATGATCCCATAGATGTGCTTTCAAAGGTGGGTGGAGCAGAAATAGGAGGAATGGCAGGGTTCATTCTTGGTGCTACGGAGAAAAGAAAAGTGGTAGTCTTAGATGGCCTTATTTCATGCGCATCCGCGCTCATAGCGTACGCAATTGAACCGAAAGTGAACAATTTTCTTTTTGCAGGCCATAGGTCAGAAGAAAAGGGTCAATGGGTAGCCCTCAAGCACATGAATCTTGAGCCCATACTCGATCTTAAAATGAGGTTAGGTGAGGGGACTGGGGCAGTTCTTGCCTCTATCATCATAGAGGCAGCAATAAAAATGTATAATGAGATGGCTACATTCGACGAGGCTCAAGTATCAAAAAAACTAAAATGAGAATAAAAGAACCGATATTAAGCTCTATCTCTTTTTTGACAATAATCCCCCCTTTGATTAAGGCAGAAGTAAATGAGGAAGACCTCAGGAATTCTGTTATCTTTTTTCCGGTCGTAGGTTTCTTTTTGGGAATTTTTTCTTCTACGCTTTATAGGATCTTAGCACATTTTTTTTCGAGAGAGATATGCGTGCTTTTTTATCTTTTATCGTTAGTTTTTCTAACTGGAGGCTTCCATATTGACGGCCTCTCAGATACTTTTGATGGATTTTCAATAAAGTCCACGGGGAAAAGGGACGAGGATATTGAGAGGAGATTGAAGGTTATGTCATCTGGGACACAGGGACCATTAGGTTCCCTTTCTGTTCTTTTTGTTTTTGCCTTTAAGTTTTTCCTTCTCTCGGATATTCTGCTTTTTCCAGGCTGGAGAATATTCTTCACACTTCTTCCTGTTTATTCGAGAACTTGTGTGGTCTTTTGTATGTACTACGGAAGGAGTGCAAAAAATGAGGGGTTAGGTAGCCTTTTTGTTGGAAAGATAAAAAAAAGCCACCTTTTTTTAAGTGCTCTATCTTGTATTCTTCTTTTTTTCGCTTACGCAAAAGATCTGTACACAGTTCTTCTTCTTTTATTTCTCCTTCTCCCTTTATCCTTATTAAGTCTTTTTCTATGTCATACCTTTCAAAGAAGGTTTGGAGGTCTAACAGGTGATACATTGGGGGCTATAATTGAGATCTCTGAAGTTGCCTTTCTTATCGGTTGTTCACTTTGTCTCAAATTTTTTATTTAAGTTATGAGAATAATGTGCGATAATAAAGAGAGAGAAACGGATAAACGGAGGTGCCATGAAAGTAAGTAATGACAAGGGCAATGGTATAGTTACTGCCCTCGTCAGGAAAACGGGTTTTGAGCCTCCGAAAGTAGGGGATAACCGGCTCAGAAGGCAGGAAGCCTTAAAAGACAAGATCCAGATCTCTACAAAGAATGAGGTCATTTCTAATCTTATTGTCAAGGCGAAGCATGCTCCTCAAATAAGAACGGAAAAGGTGGAGAGCATAAAAGAAGCTTTAAAGAAGGGAGAGTACAAGATAGACAGTCACGAAGTTGCTAAAAAAATCGTACGGGAAGGTATACTGAATGAGATAGTTTAGTGTGCTTTTTCTTTGTAGAGAGTCTTTCCCTGGCTTTTTAGGTCCTGAGCAGCTTTTTTAACTCTCTCCGCCATAGAAAGCTCTGCTAAAGCCATATAAGTTCGAGGATCGTAAGCTTTTTTGCGGCCAACATCTCCGTCTATCTTTAGCACTCCGTCATAGTTCTTGAATACGTGGTCCACTATTGCTCTCGTGAACGCATACTGTGTATCTGTGTCGATGTTCATCTTTACGACACCGTACTCGATAGCCTCATGTATCTCTTCTATAGATGAACCAGAACCTCCATGAAAAACGAGATAGAACCTGCCTTCCTTCCCATATTCTTTTTCCACACGCTCCTGGCAGGCTTTAAGTATCTCGGGTTTTAGTTTCACGTAGCCAGGTTTATAAACGCCGTGGACATTTCCAAAGGTCGCGGCAAGTAAATATCTCGCCCCTTTTATTCCATTTAGCTTTTTTGCCACTTCAAAGGTCTCCTCCGGGCTTGTGTAAAGTCGTGCATTCTCACTTCCCTTTATGCCGTCCTCTTCTCCTCCAACCGCTCCTACTTCTATTTCCAGAACGAGCTCGTCGCGGTGCATTCTCTCGAGCAGGTCATATGAGATCTCGAGGTTTTTTGTGAGGGGAAGAGTGCTTCCATCGAACATATGGCCATTGAAAAGATTTGGAAGGCCTCTCTCTCTTCTTCTCTCCGTCTCCTCAATAAGGGGGATGAGGAACTTCTCGAGGGAATCTGGGGGACAGTGGTCGGTATGCAAGGCGACGAAGATAGGGTATCTGTCTGCCACTCTGTGCACGTACTCAGCTATCACTATTGCTCCCAGGGCCATGTCATTCAAATAAGTGCCAGAGATATGGGCTCCCCCGCTTGTTGAGACCTGAATGATCCCATCTGATTTACTTTCCGCTAAACCTCTCAGCACCGCATTCGCAGCTTGAATAGACGTCACGTTTATCGCGGGATATGCGAACTTCATCTCCCTCGCTTTATCGAGCATTTCACAAAAGATTCTGTAGTCGGCAATTGGCATTTTTCCCTCCCGTAGACTTCTTGGACCTATTTTAGCAAAGATTTCTGAAAAATGAAAAGAAGACTTTGAAAAGAGAAGTCGACTGTAGTATGTATCTTTACGTGGAAATAAGAGGACGTATAGTAGATGTGTTTCGGAGAAAAATATTTAAGGGTGGGATCAGGGTTGAGTCCGGAAAGATCATTGAGATACGAGAATATAATAACGTACCAGACGTTTTCATTATTCCTGGCTTCGTTGATGCTCACATCCATGTAGAGAGTTCCCTTCTTGTTCCTTCCGAGTTTGCAAAAATGGCCGTAGCTCAGGGTTGTGTGGCCTGTCTTTGCGATCCCCACGAAATAGCAAATGTCATAGGAATTGAAGGGATAGAATTCCTGCTTGAGAACGCAAAAAGAGTAAATTTCAAATTTTACTTCGGAGCCCCACCCTGTGTACCAGCAACCATCCACGAAGAGTCGGGTGGTAAAATAGGTGTCGAAGAGATAGAAAATCTCCTCCGAAGAGAAGAGATTAAGTTCCTTTCAGAGGTCATGGACATTGAGGGCGTAATTACCCGAAGAGAAGATCTAATGAGGAAAATCGAAGTCGCCAGAGCGCTAAATAAACGGATAGATGGGCACGCACCCGGGCTACGTGGAGAAATCCTAAAAAGGTACATGGCTTCTGGTGTCTCAACAGACCATGAAGTAAGCGAGATTGATGAAGGAGAGGAAAAGATAGAAAAAGGGATGAAAGTAATGATAAGATTCGGGTCTTTATCGAAAGATCTGGAAAGACTTCTTCCCCTTGTTAAAGAACATCCTGAAAAATGCATGCTCTGTAGTGATGATATAGGCCCGGACGAATTGGGGGAAGATTACCTTAGACCCGCCTTAAAGAGCGTGCTCAGGAAGAACGTAGATATCTTCGATGCCATAAATTTCGCATGTACGAACGCAGTCCTCCATTATGGTCTCAATGTGGGCCTTTTAAGGGTAAATGATCCGGGTGATTTCTTGATTATAGACGATTTTGAGAATCTGAGAGTTCTTGAGACGTACATAAATGGCGTTCCCGTTTTTTCTTACGGCCAGACAAATATCGAGGGTTTCACTCCGGAAAGAATTAACAACTTTTCAGCCTCAAAGAAAGGAATTGAAGATATCAGGGTTGTAAAAAAAGGTAAGAGAATAAGGGTGATCGAGGCCAAGGAAAAGTCACTTTTTACCGGGTCTTCAATTATAACGCCCAAGATTGAAGGTAATTTCGTAGTTTCAGACACAGAACGGGATGTTCTAAAAGTCGTCCTCGTAAATAGGTACAGGAAAGACGAAAGGGTTGCTTTTGGTTTTGTAAGAGGGTTTGGGCTAAAAAGTGGTGCCATAGCTTCTTCATTCTCTCATGATTCGCACCATTTGCTCGCATTGGGATGCGACGATTCATCGATCGTTGAGGCGCTAAATCTTGTGATAGAAGAGAGAGGAGGTATGGTATTTGTCTCAAAGAAAAAGAAGGAAGTACTTCCACTGCCAGTTGCAGGACTTATGAGCGATCTTGAAGCAAGAGAAGTTGGAAAAAGGTACAAAAGATTGAGCCAGGTTTTGAAGGATAATGGTGTTTCTATTTCTCATCCTTTCATGCTTCTCTCTTTCTTAGCCTTACCAGTTATCCCGGAACTTAAAATAACAAGCAAGGGTCTATTTGACGTCAAAGAGCAGAAAGTTGTGGACCTTTTTGTATAAAAAGTAACCTGAGAAAAATAGACTACTGATCATCCTAAATAGAAACCTTATAAAGAGCACGGGATGCGAAAAAAGTTATGAGGAAGGCAAGGATGAATCTCGCAGTTACAAGGATTGGGCCATTTGCTCCTATTAAGACAAAGATCAGGGTGTCCTCAACGATCGCGTGACAGATAGAGAGGAAAAGGAGGACTAAAAAGGTTTCATTTTTTTAAGTTTGAGTGCTTTATCGCATGTATGATGATTCCGGCTCCATAAGTAAGACCCACGAAAACGCCAGTTATGAGGGGAATAAAACCTTCCTCTGGGATTCCAATGAGTTTTCTCTCTCTTTTCATTACTTTGTCAGGCTTCGCTCTTAATTTCAGGAACTCGTAAGAAACCGTAAGCGGAATTATTATGACTAAAAGTTTAATAGTCAGGTTAACCGCTGAGTAAAGCGCATATATAAAGAGACTTAGAAACTCTTCCATATAAAGTTTAACCCCCATCCAGCAAAAAAGCCTACACCTATTCTCGCAAACAATAGGAGAGTGTAATTTACTCCTACACTCTTTGTGACTGGCGTTTCAACTGTGAGGCTATGACATATACCCAAGATGAGGGCACAAACCGTTATGTCCTTGGAAGAAAGATTTAGAGGAGCAAGGATGGCTATCGCCGCGTAAAGATTTATGAAAAAACCAGCCAATAGACCTAAAGCGACCTCACCGGGCAAATCCAAAAGTTTCATAGCTGGTTTAAAGAGATGCGCGAGAGGCCTAATCAGATCATAATACCTAACGAATTCTATGATGATATAACATGGAATTATGACCCTGGCCATGAGATACGTAACAGAGAGCCCATTCATTATTCCATTTTTCAAGGGTTGAAGAAAAGGTTTCATTTTGTATATCCAAGACTCAAAAGACCGACTTGGGCGAAATTCCTGTAGTATCCTAAAAGTCCGGGAAGGCTCGATTTTGCCTTCTTAAAATAGGTAGCCTGGTATGAAAAGCTTACCGTGAAATTTCCCCTTTCATAGCTTCCGCCGAAAGTGAAGATGTTCCTTGTAGCATCCGGTAATTCTGGACCCCTCGTCGAAAGCGGAACAGGTGTTATATCGTACATATATCCCGCACGGAGGCTCAAGTTCCCCGTTATTTTTTGGTCTATTCCTCCGCAAAGTGTGAACGTATTTCCCCATCTTTTGTGATATGACGTATCGAGTAACCCGTTTTCCGACCTTATTCTATACGAGTTCATGGATGACCAGCCAGTGTAAAGGACGTCTACCTCTAATGTGGTATTCTTGACTCTTTTTGAAAGACCAAAAACCATGAGGTATGGTAGGGTAAAATAGGTGTAACAGTCAGTCGCAAATGACGGAAGAGGAGATGGCATATATACCCTGCCTTCTCCTTCGTACTTTATCCGTACAGGGCTTCTCACGGTAATGGAAAATGTTAGATCTTCTTCTAACTTCAGTGAGGAGGCGAAATTGTAACCTAAGCCGCTACCTTCCCCCCTCAATTTAGATAAGCCATCTACCCCGAGTATAGTGGGGATCATGGTCTTGAACTTCACAGAACTTGAAACATAGGATACACCGAAGGCGACTTTGAGTTTTTCGTTCATCTTTATTGCGAACACAGGATTAACATATAATGTTCTTAAGCTTGAAAGGATAGAGTAGTATCTTCCAGGAAAATCCTTCTCCCACTCTGTTGAGAGGCCGAAGGGAGAAAAAAGACCTATACCGATAGACTTATTATTCCACGTATAGTATCCGTAAAGAGCAAAAAGAGTGTGCGTGTTCGATTTCGAATACTTTTTCTGTCCGGAAAAGCTATCGGTGTAAGAGAGCTCTGGTTTTATGAGAGTCGTGTTTAATGCGAAAGCCGTTCCTTTCAATTCTGGCAGATTCGCAGGGTTAAAGAAGACCGCAGCTGGTTTCTCTATTGAGGAGGCGCATGCCATACCCATACCATTTGCATACGCATCTTGATTGTATATTAAAAACCCGGCCCCAAAGACAGGGAGGGGAATAAGAATTGAGATTATGATTACTCCTGCCCAAAACATAATCTTTCCTTACACCATAAGACACCGTGTTTCAATAGAAAAATATCTTTGCATTTACATTTGGAAGTGATATATATATAAGAAAATGGAGAGAAAGGAGGTGAAATAAGGTATGAAGAAGGTTCTGGCCCTAATTATCGCTCTTTCATTGTTTGTAACTTTTTCAATGGTGGGCTGCAAGCCTAAGGAGGAACCAAAGCCAACTCCCAAGGAAGAGGCAAAACCGGCTCCTGCGCCTGAAAAGGCACCGGAGAAACCGGCTGAAGCTCCAGCACCACCTGCACCTGAGAAGAAGTAGCTCTCAGAATGGCCATATGCTTAAAATAAGCATATGGCCGAATTATTTTGAAAAAGGGGTGAGGATATGAAGACAAAATTTATAGGAGTATTCATACTGGCAATTATCTTCTCCATTTCTCTTTCCGGGTGTGGGTGCTTCCAGCAGGCAATAGTGGGTGAGAAGGCTCCACCTCCTGCTCCACCTGAGGCGAAGATACTTAAACCTGAAGAAAAGCCGGCTCTGCCTGTTACTCCGCCTGCTGAGCGAAAGATTGAAGTCCCATCCCCCGCACCTGCGCCGGAAGTGAAGTATGTACTTAAGGACATAAACTTTGATTTCGATAAATACAACATAAGACCTCGCGATGCGGAGATTCTTAAGGAAAATCTGAACTGGTTTAAGGCAAACCCAGGCAAAAGAGTGAGGATAGAGGGACACTGCGATGAGAGGGGCACCTCAGAGTACAACCTCGTGCTCGGTCAGAAAAGGGCGGATGCCACAAAGAACTATCTTGTAAACCTTGGTGTTGACGAGAAACTCTTAGAAACGGTGAGTTATGGGAAAGAGAGACCCCTCGATCCCGGGCATAATGAAGAGGCATGGGCAAAGAACAGGAGAGCTCATTTCCTTGTGCTTCCTTAGGACATAAGGTGGTCCGTGGGGGGGTTAAGCCTCCCCGTTTTTTCTTTAGCGTAGAAGAGTTATCCGGATTATTTGACTTACCAGAGGATGTAAGAAGAGATGCAAAAAAAGTGGAAGAATTTTTTCCCGTTAGGATTCCCGAATTCTACCTAAATCTTATGAACCTTGAAGACCCTTCCTGTCCATTGAAACGGCAGGCTTTCCCTTCAATAGATGAGCTTTCAGATTCCGGCTACGTTGATCCGTTAGGGGAAGAGAAGTCGTCCCTGACCATGAGTTTCATAAAGAGATACCCAGGAAGGGGAGTTTTTTTGGTCAGTTCTCAGTGCGCTATGTTCTGCCGCTTCTGTAACAGGAGAAGGCTTTTAGGAATGGATTCGGAACTGGAAAGGTCCTGGGACGAAACCTTTAAATGTATGGAGAAGCTTGAAGATCTACACGAGGTTATACTCTCAGGAGGAGACCCCTTTATGCAGGAGGTAGAAAAATTGAGGTACGTGCTGGAAAGGATAAAGGGGATTAGAAAAATAAGAACAATAAGGATAAGCACAAGAGTGCCTGTCGTTTTCCCTCAAGGGGTAAGCGAGGAACTCGTGCGTACCCTTCGTATGTTCAGGCCGTTATGGATCGTGATTCACATAAATCACCCGAAGGAGGTTTCTGAGGAGTTCAAAAAGATCGTTAGAGACCTTCAAATGTCCGGATTACAGATCTTAAGCCAAACAGTACTATTAAGAGGAGTGAACGATTGCGCAAGAACTTTAATCGATCTTTTTGAAACCCTTGTAAGCCTCGGGGTGAAGCCGTATTATCTTTTCCAGCTTGACGAAGTAAAGGGTGCTTGCCACTTTAAGGTCAAACTTTCCCAAGGGACAAAGATATACAGGGCTTTAAGAATGTATGCATCAGGGCTTGCAATCCCAAGTTATGTGATCGATATAACGGGAGGCCTCGGAAAGGTCCAAGTTACGGAAAGTATAATCGGAAGGGACGGTAAAACTGTCCTTTTAAAGACCCCTGAAGGGAAGATCGGGCGTTACAGTGACAATGGGTACGACAGCGAATGCAAAAAATGTGGATTATGCGATGAAATATAAAAAAAGAATCAGGAGGGCTATATGAGGATAGTATTACTTGGTGCGCCTGGAGCAGGAAAAGGGACGGTAGCTAAACTTCTTATGGAATACGATGGTTCGGTCCAAATCTCCACGGGCGACATCCTGAGAAACGCTGTCAAACAAGGGACGGAACTGGGACTGAAAGCGAAAGAATTTATGGAAAAGGGTGAGCTTGTTCCGGATGACCTTATTATGATGATAGTGGAGGAAAGGATTAAGGCACCGGACTGCAAGAAGGGCTTCATTTTCGACGGGTTCCCGAGGACTATAAACCAGGCCGAGAAGTTGAAAGAACTCTTAAATAGGATGGGTCTCACCCTTGACGCCGTCATAAACCTGGACGTTCCAAAAGAGGTTATTCTTGAAAGGTTAACGACAAGAAGGACGTGTTCTAATCCCGATTGTCAGGAGATTTACAATATAAAGAGTAAGCCCCCTTCGCCTGATGGGAGGTGCCTTAAATGCGGATGGCCAGTTGTTCAGAGAGAGGATGAGACTGAGGAGGCGATCACGAAAAGGCTTGAGGTTTATAACGAAAAAACAAAGCCTCTCATAGAGTATTACGGAAGGGAGGGCCTTTTGTACAATATAAGTTCCCTAAGTAGTGAAGAAATCGTAAAGGAGATCATAAGGATAGTCTCTCAGGAAGGAGGGAAAGGAGTTTCATAAAGAATTGTATTGAATTCTCGTGCATATTCCGTTATAATTTAAATTTGAGGCTGGTGTAGCTCAAAAGGCAGAGCAAGTGACTTGTAATCACTAGGTTGAGGGTTCGAGTCCCCCCACCAGCTCCATAGGAGAGGTTCCCGAGTGGCTAAAGGGGACAGACTGTAAATCTGTTGGCTTTACGCCTTCGGAGGTTCGAATCCTCCCCTCTCCAGTGTAACTTTATGTGGACTGAAAGAACCGTTTGGATTTATAATACTGTGTCGAACGCGGGAGTAGCTCAGCTGGTTAGAGCATCAGCCTTCCAAGCTGAGGGTCGCGGGTTCGAATCCCGTTTCCCGCTTGTAAAATTTTGCCCGCGTAGCTCAGTCGGAAGAGCACTTCCTTGGTAAGGAAGTGGTCACCGGTTCGATTCCGGTCGTGGGCTTAAAAAAGAGGAAAAAACCCATAACGGAGGTTATCTATGTCTAAGAAAAAATTCGAACGTACCAAACCCCATGTGAACATAGGAACCATAGGACACATAGACCATGGAAAGACGACCCTAACATCAGCTATAACAAGGGTTCTCGAAAAAAAAGGGTTAGCCCAGTGGATACCCTTTGATCAGATAGATAAGGCCCCTGAGGAAAAGGAAAGGGGTGTAACAATAGCAGTAGCCCATGTTGAGTATGAGACCCCGAAGAGACACTATGCCCACGTTGATTGCCCAGGTCATGCAGACTACATAAAGAACATGATAACAGGAGCTGCCCAGATGGATGGAGCTATCCTTGTTGTTGGTGCAAATGATGGCCCCATGCCCCAGACAAGGGAACATATCCTTCTTGCCCGCCAGGTTGGAGTCCCTTACATAGTTGTTTTTCTTAACAAAATAGACATGGTCGATGACCCAGAACTCATAGAACTCGTAGAAGTTGAACTCCGTGAGTTACTCTCAAAATACGAATTCCCTGGAGATGAGATCCCAATAATAAGAGGTAGTGCACTTAAAGCATTGGAATGTGGATGTGGAAAGGAAGACTGTCCTAACTGCAAATGCATATACGAACTAATGGAAGCTGTTGACAACTACATCCCAGAACCTATCCGTGACATAGACAAACCATTCCTCATGCCAATTGAGGATGTATTCTCAATCTCAGGAAGGGGGACTGTTGTAACAGGAAGGGTTGAAAGAGGTCAGATTAAACCTGGTGATGAGGTAGAGATCATAGGTTTTCGTCCCACAGTAAAGACAGTTGCCACATCTATTGAGATGTTTAGGAAAGTCCTCGACCAGGGTATAGCAGGAGATAACATAGGAGTTTTACTAAGGGGTATTAAAAAAGATGAGGTTGAGCGCGGTCAGGTTCTTGCAAAACCAGGCTCAATAACACCCCATACGAAGTTCAAATGTGAGGTATACATACTAACAAAGGAAGAGGGAGGCCGTCATACTCCTTTCTTCTCAGGATACAGACCCCAGTTCTACTTCAGAACCACTGACGTCACAGGTGTTGTAAAACTTCCAGAGGGTGTGGAGATGGTGATGCCAGGAGATAACGTCTCTTTGACCGTAGAGCTTATCACTCCAATAGCACTTGAAAAGGAACTGAGATTCGCAATCCGTGAGGGTGGAAAGACAGTAGGTGCAGGGGTTGTGACTGAGATAATAGAGTAAGAGGAGAAGATGAGGAGAAGGATCAGGATATGTCTCAAGGCCTTTGATCACAGAATTCTGGACCAGTCAGTAAGAGAGATAGTTGAAGCGGCAAAAAAGACTGGTGCGCAGATTGTAGGACCTGTGCCACTCCCCACGAGGATACAGAAATTTTGCGTCCTTAGATCACCTCACATAGATAAGAAATCGAGGGAGCAGTTTGAAATTAGAACCCATAAAAGACTGATAGATATAATAGATCCTACCCAACAGACAATAGATGCTCTAATGAAGCTCGAGCTTTCATCGAGTGTGGATGTGGAAATAAAAACTTAAAAGGGGATGCTATGGCCTCATGTGACCTGTACAATATGAAGGGAGAAAAGATAGGAGAAATAGAGATAAAGGATGAAATCTTTAATGTGGAAGTTAAGCCCTATTTGATCCACGATGTGATAAGAATGCAGCTTGCATCGAGGAGGAGAGGGGCATCATCGACAAAAACGAGAGGTGAGGTTAAAGGGAGTGGGAGGAAGCTGTACAGACAAAAAGGGACCGGAAGGTCGAGGCAGGGAAGCATAACTTCCCCTCTCCATGTGGGAGGAGGGAAAGTCTTTGGTCCCCACCCAAGGGATTATAGTTATAAAGTGCCGAAGAAGGTGAGAAGATATGCTTTGAAGTCGGCGCTCACCGCAACTTACAAAGAATCAGCGATGAAAGTTGTCGATAAGCTGGAGCTCGAAAAGATAAGCACAAAGAGCTTTTATAAGGTCGTAAAAGCATTCAACCTGACAAAACCTCTTTTCATCATAAGCAGAAAAGACGAGGTAATTGAAAAATCGGCGAGAAACATACCTTACGTCAAAGTTCTGAGGGTTGAGGGTCTAAATGTTTATGACGTGGTAAGGCATGAGCAGTTAATATTTACGCTTGATGCTTTGAGAAAGGCGGAAGAGGTACTCGCATGAACGAATATGATGTGATTATAAGACCGATAATAACGGAAAAGAGCACCTACCTAAAAGACAGCTCTAACCAGTACGTTTTTGAAGTACACAGGAAGGCGAATAAGATTGAGGTAAAGAAGGCTGTTGAGCAACTTTTTAAGGTTAAGGTGCTCTCGGTTCGAATTATGAACATGGAAGGGAAAAAGAGGAGGATAGGAAGATTTTTTGGGAAAAGGAGGGACTGGAAGAAAGCTATTGTAAAAGTGAGTCCCGAAGATAAAATAACTATATTTGAGGGTGCATAAATGGGAATAAGGGAATATAAGCCGACCTCGCCTGGTAGAAGGTTTATGAGTGTCTTAACATTTGAAGAGATCACCAAGAAAGAACCTGAGAAATCCCTGCTCGCTCCCCTGAAAAAGACTGGTGGAAGGAACAATCTTGGCAGGATAACGACGAGACACATTGGTGGAGGACATAAAAGGAGATACAGGATAATAGACTTCAAAAGGGACAAGCTTGATATTCCAGGAAAAGTTCATAGCATAGAGTACGATCCAAATAGATCCGCAAATATCGCCCTGATTCATTACGCTGATGGAGAAAAAAGATACATAATCGCTCCCTTAAACCTGAAAGTGGGAGATACGATCGTATCGAGTAAAAGGCCCGACACTGAAATCAAAGATGGTAACGCTTTGCCATTAAGATTCATACCTGTTGGTACACTTATTCATAACGTAGAACTCAAACCCGGAAAAGGGGGTCAAATAGCGAGGAGCGCGGGAAGTTACGCCCAGTTGCTCGCAAAGGAGGGAGATTACGCGCAGGTGAGGTTACCCTCTGGAGGTATTAGGCTTATACATCTTAACTGCATGGCTACAATAGGTCAGGTCGGGAATATTGATCATGAAAATGTAACGATCGGGAAGGCGGGAAGGTCAAGGTGGCTCGGGATTAGACCGACTGTAAGGGGAACAGCGATGAACCCAGTTGATCATCCCCACGGTGGAGGGGAGGGACGTTCAAAGGGTGGAAGGCATCCATGTTCTCCTTGGGGTCAGTTAACGAAGGGTTTAAAAACGCGGAGGAATAAGAGAACTGATAAATTTATCATAAAATTGAGGGGGTAGGAAGACATAAATGGCGAGATCGTTAAAAAAAGGACCGTATGTGGATCCTAAGCTTCTGAAGAAGGCACTTGAGGCAAAGGAGTCTAAGACGACAAAGGTTATAAAGACGTGGTCGAGAAGATCCACAATTATCCCGGAGTTTGTTGGACTCACATTTGCTGTACATAACGGAAAGAAATTCATACCTGTTTTTGTCACAGAAGAGATGGTGGGTCACAAGCTCGGAGAGTTTTCTCCCACACGGACTTTTCATGGCCATTCGGGAGACAGAAAAGCGAAGGTTGTGAAGAGAAAGGAATAAAAGATGGAGATAGTTGCGAGGGCAAGAAGAATAAGGATTTCTCCTACAAAGGTTAGATTGGTGGCAGACCTGATAAGGAAGAAGAACATAAATCAGGCATCGGGAATACTGAGCTCCTTGCCGAATAAGGCTTCTAAGATACTGAAGAAAGTTCTGGATAGCGCGATCGCTAACGCAAGGCAGAAAAAGTACGTGGATGTAGACAGCCTGTATGTAAAAAATGTCATTGTAGATGGAGGCCCTTTCTTAAAGCGTTACATACCAAGGGCCCTTGGAAGGGCTACAATGATAAGAAAGAGAACTTCCCATATAACGATAGTCCTTGACGAGTCTTGAGAACCGGAGGTTAGATGGGTCAAAAAACACATCCTTATGGATTTCGCCTTGGTATTATAAAAACCTGGAACTCCAAATGGTTCGCTTCCCAGAATTATGCTAAGTTCTTGCACGAGGATATACGGATAAGACAGTTCCTTAAAAAGAGGCTTTACCCGGCAGGAATATCGAAGATCGAAGTAGAAAGAGCGGCCAATAAAGATAGGAGGGCTAAGATAAACATATATACCTCAAGGCCTGGCCTTGTGATTGGAAGAAAAGGGGCAGAAATAGAGAATCTCAAGAGAGAACTTTTAAAAATCACTGACAAAGAATTGATACTGAACATAATCGAAGTAAAAAGACCGGAAATAGATGCTCAGCTTGTTGCAGAAAACGTGGCGCTGCAGATAGAAAGAAGAGTTTCATTCAGAAGAGCGATGAAGAGGAACGTGAGCCAGGCTTTGAAGTTCGGAGCGAAAGGTATAAAGATCATGTGTTCCGGCAGGCTCGCTGGAGCAGAGATAGCAAGATCAGAATGGTATAGGGAAGGAAGGGTCCCTCTCCAGACCATAAGGGCTGACATAGATTACGGGTTCGCAGAAGCAAGGACAAAATACGGTGTTATCGGGGTTAAGGTCTGGATATACAAGGGAGATGTTCTGGAGGAGGTATACTGATGCTTGCACCGAAGAGGGTAAAATACAGGAAACAGCAGAAAGGCAGGATGAAAGGGGTTGCATCCAGAGGAAATAAAATAAGCTTTGGGGACTTCGGACTCCAAGCTTTGGAGTGTGGATGGCTGACAGCCAGGCAGATCGAAGCGGCAAGAGTGGCCCTGACAAGGTTCATAAGGAGAACAGGAAAGATCTGGATACGGGTTTTTCCAGACAAACCGATAACTAAAAAACCACTCGAGACGAGGATGGGGAAAGGAAAAGGGGCTGTGGAAGGATGGGTCGCTGTTGTGAGGCCTGGAAAAATACTATATGAGATAAAAGGTGTGCCGGAGGACAAGGCAAGAGAAGCTTTGAGGATTGCGGCTTTTAAACTACCAATTAAGACGAGATTTGTTGCGAGAAGCGAGGAGTGATGAGGGCAAAGGAATTGCGGGAATTGACAAATGAGGAGCTCATAAAAAGAAAAAAGGACTTGAAAGAAGAGCTTTTCAACCTTAGATTTCAGCTCTCCACTGGACAGCTGGAAAATACGGCGAGGATAAGGCTTGTAAAAAAGGATATTGCGAGGATAGAAACTATTTTGAGGGAAAGGGAGAAGAAGGGATAACCATGGAGACTCGGGTAGCGAAAAAGAAAAAGATGATAGGTACGGTAGTTAGCAATAAAATGCAGAAGACTGTGGTAGTTGAGGTTGAAAAGTTCCTGAAGCATAAAAAATACAAGAAATACGTAAAAAGAAAGAAGAGATATAAAGCCCACGATGAGAGAAACGAATGTCAGATTGGGGATAAAGTATTGATAGTCGAATCGAGACCTATAAGTAAGGAGAAGCGCTGGATTGTAAAGCAGATACTTGAGAGGAAAACTGAAGCACCATTAATAGAAGAGGTAGGAAGCGATGATACAGGAGAGATCGAGACTTGATGTGGCTGACAATTCGGGAGCAAAAAAGCTCGGCTGTATAAGGGTTCTCGGTGGTTCGAGAAAAAGATACGCAACTGTCGGGGACGTTATAGTCGCCTCAGTAAAAGAGGCTTTGCCAAATGCGAAGGTTAAAAAAGGTGATGTAGTAAAGGCAGTAATAGTGCGAACGAGGAAAGAGATAAGAAGACCTGACGGCTCCTATGTGAGATTCGATGACAACTCTGCTGTCATAATAAATCAATATAACGAGCCCATTGGAACGAGAATTTTCGGGCCAGTTGCGAGGGAACTTAGGGCCAAGAAGTTCATGAAAATAGTCTCATTAGCGCCAGAGGTCGTATAATTGTGGGGAGTCAGATGAACAAACATTACCATGTTAAAAAGAACGATCTTGTGATGGTGATTGCGGGCAAGGATAAAGGTAAGACAGGGAAGGTACTAAAGGTCATTAAAAAGAAGGATAGGGTGATCGTTGAGAAGGTAAACATAGTAAAAAAGCATGTGAGACCTTCTGCTAAATCAAAAGGAGGGATACTCGAAAGGGAAAGCCCAATACATATCTCCAATGTAATGATATACTGTGAGAAATGCCAAAGGCCAGTTAGGGTAGGTAGGAAGATATTGGAAGACGGAAAGAAGGTCAGATACTGTAAGAAATGTAATGAGGTCATAGATAAGTAGGAGGTATAGTTTTGAAGACCCCTTTCATGGAATATTATGAGAAGGAAGTAAGGCCTTTGCTGATGAAGAAGTTCAGGTATAAGAACGTGATGGAAGTACCAAAACTCGAAAAGATAGTTGTTAACATGGGACTTGGGGAAGCTATACAGAACATAAAAGCCTTAGACTACGCAACAAACGATCTCATGCTGATCACAGGTCAGAAACCTATAATAACAAAGGCTAAGAGATCCATAGCCGCTTTTAAATTAAGGGCGGGGATGCCCATAGGATGTATGGTCACATTGAGAAGGGAGAGGATGTACGAGTTTTTCCACAAGCTTGTGATGATAGTTCTCCCAAAGGTTAGAGATTTCAAGGGGGTCTCTCCCAAATCTTTCGATGGAAGGGGAAACTACACCCTTGGTCTGAGGGAACAGATAATTTTTCCTGAAGTTGATTATGATAAAACGGATAAGATAAGGGGCATGAATATAACGATCAACACAACGGCGAAAACGGATGAGGAAGCGTACGAGCTTTTGAAGTTATTAGGCATGCCTTTCAGAAGTTAAAGGGAGATTTTTATGGCAAGAAAAGCGATGATGGAGAAGGCAAAAAGGGAGCCCAAATTCAAGGTCAGGAAAAGGAATAGATGTCCGCTTTGCGGCAGGCCGAGAGGTTTTCTAAGGGCATTTCAAATGTGCAGAATATGTTTTAGAACCCTTGCCTTGCGCGGGGATATTCCAGGGGTGATAAAGTCAAGCTGGTGAGGTGCCTTATGGGAATGACAGACCCGATAGCGGACATGCTGACGAGAATCAGAAATGGGATCAAGGTCAATAAGGAGTACGTTGACGTTCCTTACTCTAACATGAAGATGGGGATCCTGAGGATATTGAAGGACGAAGGGTATATAAAAAACTACAAGGTGTTTGTCGATGAGAGAAGACTGAGGATTATAAAGGTCTATTTAAGTTACGACGAAAACGGAGAGTCTGTTATTTCAGGACTTAGAAGGATCAGCAAACCGGGAAGGAGAATATACGTGGGAGCAAAGGAAGCGCATAAAATAAAAAGGAATGTGGGTTTAGTTATTCTTTCCACACCTAAGGGGGTATTGACCGATGTGGAAGCGAGGCGGAAAAACGTAGGTGGAGAAGCACTCTTACACGTTTGGTGAGGTAAAATTATGTCCAGAATTGGGAGAAAACCTATTCCTATACCGAAAGAAGCAAAAGTGGAATTAAAAAATGGAACAATAATAGTTAAGGGGCCTAAGGGAACCCTCTCTCGAAACATTTTGCCAGGGATAGAGATTGCGATAGAGGGGGATCAGTTGCTGGTAAAAAGAAATGGGGATGACAAAAAAACAAGGGCTTACCACGGCCTTATGAGGACACTGATCAACAACATGGTAGAGGGGGTTGTGAAAGGGTATGAGAAAAAACTTGAGATAGTTGGGATAGGATACAGGGCAGAGATGAAAGGAAAAGACATAGTATTTTATCTCGGTTATTCGCACCCAATATTCTTTAAATTGCCAGAAGGAATACAGGCCGAAGTTGAAAGGCAAAACCTCGTTACTGTCCGTGGCATAGACAAAGAGCTTGTGGGTATTGTTGCTGCAAAAATCAGAGCCTTAAGGAAACCGGATGTTTACAAGAACAAGGGAATAAAATACGTTGACGAAGTTTTGAGAAAGAAGGCTGGGAAGGGTGGCAAGTAAGGAGTTATGTAATGGAAAGGCAAGAAAAGGTTGAGAGAAGACTTAGGAGGCACAGAAGGATAAGAAAGAAGATTTTTGGAACAAGTGTGAGACCGAGACTTTGCGTTTACAAAAGCCTAAAGCACATATATGCTCAACTTATAGACGACGAGTCTCAAAGGGTTATAACAGGTGTCTCTACCTTGACACCTGGGGTCAGGGAGAATATTAAAAATGGAGGTAATAAGGAGGCTGCAAAAGTCGTCGGGAAGGCCCTCGCTGAAAAAGCTCTTGCTCTCGGCATAAAAGAGGTTGTCTTCGACAGAAACGGATTCAAATATCACGGTAGGATAAAAGCACTGGCTGACAGTGCAAGGGAAGCAGGGCTGATTTTTTAAATCGGAGGTTGAAAGTTGGCAGAGGATAGAATAGATATAAGGGAAGAGACGGAGTTACAGGATAGACTGATCTACATAAACAGAGTCGCCAAGGTTGTTAAGGGAGGAAGGAGATTCAGCTTTAACGCCATAGTTGTTGTTGGTGATGGACAGGGTAGGGTTGGTTATGGATTGGGGAAGGCAAATGAGGTACCAGATGCGATAAGAAAGGCTTTGGAGCATGCGAAGAAGAACATGATCGTAGTTCCTATTCAAAACGGAACGATTCCCCACGAGATAATGGCGAAGTATGGGGCAAGTAAAGTTTTTATGAAACCAGCGAGGGAAGGGACAGGAGTTATAGCAGGGAGGGCTGTAAGAGCTGTGGTAGAGGTAGCGGGGATTAAAAATATACTTACCAAGTGTTACGGTTCCAGGAATTACCATAACGTTGTCAAGGCCACCATAAAAGGTTTATCCGCATTGAAGTCTCCAGAAAAATCCTTAAGGCAGAGGGGAAAACTTCCTAAGGAGGAATGACTTGGGATACATAAGGGTAAAATGGGCAAAAAGCTATATAGGCAGATCTAAGGATCAGAGAGAGACGATAAAAAGCCTTGGCTTCAAGAAACTGAATGAGGAGCGTGTGCTCAAAAATACACCGGAGATAAGGGGGATGATTAAGAAGGTTATCCACCTTGTCGAAATTCTGGAGGATGTAAGATAATGAGACTTGAGGAACTGAAACCGAAGGAAGGGTCAAGAAAAAAAAGAAAGAGAATTGGGAGGGGTACAGGGTCAGGCCACGGAACGACTGCTACAAAGGGTCATAAGGGACAGAGGGCAAGAAGCGGAGGCGCGAAAGGCAAGGAGTTTGAGGGTGGTCAAATGCCACTCTCGAGAAGGATACCAAAGAGGGGATTCAAGAACCCTTTCAGGAAGGAGTACTCTCTGGTAAAGGTAGGGGATCTCAAATTATTCAGAGGTAAAGATACGGTCGGCATAGAGGATTTTATTGAGGCAAAGCTCGTAAAAAGAATGAAAGCTGGCGTGAAACTTTTATCCGATGGAGAGATAGATTTTCCTATAACTGTGCGGGTACATAAAGCATCAAGAAAAGCCATAGAAAAAGTGGAGAGTCAGGGTGGTAAAGTAGAGGTCCTCCTCTCATGAACGGATTCCAAAACATAGGTAAGATCCCAGAGCTGAAAAGACGGATACTTGTAACCTTAGCCCTTCTTTCCGTTTACAGGATTGGTGTTCACATCCCCACCCCGGGGATAGACGGAAAGGTATTGGCAGAAATATTCGAGAGGGCGAAGGGCACGCTTTTAGGCTTTTTGGACATGTTCGCGGGAGGCGGATTAGAAAGGCTTTCCGTCTTTGCCCTCGGCATAATGCCTTACATAAGTGCTTCTATCATCCTTCAACTGCTCACTGTTGTCGTACCCGCCCTTGACAGGCTCTCCAAAGAAGGGGAAATAGGGAGAAGAAAGATAACCCAGTATACAAGATACGGAACAGTACTAATAAGTCTCATCCAAGGCTTCGGGTTAAGCATCGGGCTCGAACAGATGAGAGGAGTGAACGGGGAGCCAGTTGTTTACACTCCGGGCTGGAGCTTCAGACTGATGACAATGCTCACATTGACAGGGGGAACATCTTTCCTCATGTGGCTCGGAGAACAGATAACGGAGAGGGGCATAGGTAATGGGATTTCCCTTATCATATTTGCTGGTATCGTTGCAAGAATGCCAAATGCCATTGCAAAGACTTTGACTCTCGTGTCTTCTGGGGAAATAAACTGGTTCGTTGTCACCATTCTCATAGGGATGATGCTAATAGTTGTTGGTTTCATAATATTTATGGAAACAGCACAAAGGAGAATCCCGGTTCAGTATGCAAAAAGGATAGTGGGAAGGAGAGTCTATGGGGGACAGGCGACCCATCTTCCATTGAAGATAAATACATCCGGCGTTATCCCGCCGATTTTTGCGTCATCACTGATAATGTTTCCTGCAACCATAGCAAATTTCATTCCCCATCCGTACATGAAGAAATTTGCCGAGTATTTGACTCCGGGAACTTTCCTGCACGAGATCCTCTACGTTGGATTCATAATATTCTTCTGTTTCTTTTACACTGCTATTGTCTTTAACCCGGATAACGTGGCGGAAAACATGAAAAAATACGGTGGTTACATACCTGGAATAAGGCCGGGTAAAAAAACCTCAGAATACATAGAAAGGATACTGACGAGGATCACTTTTTTGGGAGCCCTCTACGTGTCTTTTGTGTGTGTGCTACCCACCTTGCTCGTGAAGGAGTTCAATGTTCCTTTTTACTTTGGCGGGACTGCGTTACTCATCGTTGTTGGAGTTGCCCTGGACACAATTCAGCAGATAGAATCTCACCTAATCCTCAGGCACTATGACGGTCTCGTGAGAAAGACATCACGAATGAGAGGAAGAAGGTAGGCTTTTGTCTTCTTGCCTCGTGAATGGTATAATAAGTTTCCATGATATTTCTCAAAACAGAGGAGGAAATAGAAAAGATAAGGACCGCAAGCAAATACGCAATGGAGGTTTTGGAATATCTGAAGGACTTTATAAAGGATGGAGTAAAAACAAAGGATCTTGAGAGGTTGTGTGAGGAAAAACTGAGAAGGATGAAGAACGTAAAACCCGCCTTCAAAGGCTACAACGGATATCCTTACGCGCTTTGCGTTTCAGTTAACGAGGAAGTGGTACACGGGATGCCCTCTGATCGAGTTCTATCTGAGGGAGATATAGTGAGCCTTGATTTTGGTGCGATTTACGATGGGTACTATGGGGATGTTGCCGCCACGTACGGGGTGGGAAAAATCTCTGAAGAGGCGGAGAGATTGATAAAGGTTACGGAGGAGGCATTATATAAAGGTATTGATATGGCCTATGAGGGGAATAGGCTTTACGATATCTCAAGTGCTATCCAGTCCCATGTGGAAAAAAACGGTTTCTCCGTTGTAAGAGAATTTGTTGGACATGGAATTGGAAGGAGTCTGCACGAAGAACCTCAGATCCCAAATTTTGGGGAGAGGGGAACTGGGTTGAGGCTGAGAAAAGGCATGGTTCTGGCTATTGAGCCGATGGTAAATATGGGGAAAAGCGAGGTCTCCATTGCTGAGGATGGGTGGACCGCATATGCGCGAGATAGGAGCCTTTCTGCACATTTCGAGCATACTATTGCAATAACCGATAAAGGACCAGAGATCTTAAGCAGGTTGTGATTATGCCGAAGGGTGAAGGGATAGAAGTAGAGGGAACAGTAATAGAGCCACTTCCAAATGCTATGTTCAGGGTTGAGCTCCCGAATGGACACAGAGTTTTGGCCCATGTTTCGGGAAAGATGAGAATGCATTACATAAAGATATTGAAAGGCGATAAGGTCATTGTGGAGCTTTCTCCATATGACTTAACAAGAGGGAGAATCATTAGTCGAGTGAAGTGAGGTGGAGAGATGAAAGTCAGGCCATCCATTAAGAAAAGGTGCGACAAATGCAAGATCATAAAGAGAAAAGGGGTACTGAGGGTGATCTGTGTCAACCCTAAGCATAAGCAAAGACAGGGATAGGGGAGGTAAGAATTGGCGAGAATAGCAGGCGTAGATATACCTAAAGAGAAGAGGATAGATATAGCACTCACATATATTTTTGGTATAGGAAAATCCTCTGCGAGTCAGATTCTCAAAGAGGCCAATATAGACCCCTCAAGGAAAACAATGGACCTAAAAGACGAAGAGATAGCGAGAATCAGGGAGATAATAGAGAGAAACTACAAGATAGAAGGGGATTTGAGAAAAGATATCAGTATGAACATAAAAAGGCTGATGGACATTGGATGTTACAGGGGTTTGAGACACAGGAGGGGTCTCCCTGTAAGGGGTCAAAGGACGAGAACAAATGCAAGAACGAGAAAGGGACCGAGAAAGTCGTCTATGAGAAGAAAAAAGTGAGGTGAAGGATGGCCAGACAGAGAAGGACTTCTAAGAAAAAAGCAAAAAAAAATGTGCCCTTTGGATCTGCTTACATCCATTCGAGCTTCAACAATACCATCGTGACCATAACCGATCCGCAGGGTAACGTAATCGCTTGGTCGAGTGGAGGTGTAGTGGGATTTAAGGGATCGAGAAAAAGCACTCCATTTGCTGCCCAACTGGCTGCAGAGGATGCAGCAAAAAAGGCCATGGAGCACGGAATGAGGACCGTTGACGTATTCATAAAAGGACCTGGTGCGGGAAGGGAAGCTGCCTTAAGGGCCTTGCAAAGCGCGGGACTAAAGATACACATGATAAAAGATATCACGCCTATTCCTCACAACGGATGTAGACCACCAAAGAGAAGAAGAGTATAAAAGGAGTGAGATATGGCAAAATACACCGGGCCAGTCTGTAGGCTTTGTAGAAGAGAAGGGATGAAGCTCTACCTGAAGGGAGACAGATGCTACACAGAGAAATGTGCGATAGAGAAGAGGAACTACCCTCCAGGACAACATTCTGAGGCAAGGGGAAGATTCTTAGAATACGGGCTACGGTTGCGTGAAAAGCAGAAGGTAAAAAGAATGTACAACCTTACGGAGAGACAGTTTAAAAGATTCTTTGAGATGGCTGAACGTATGAAGGGGATTGTGGGTACGAATTTTCTTGTGCTTCTTGAAAGGAGACTTGACAACGTAGTTTATAGATCGGGATTTGCGTCCTCAAGGAGGGAGGCTCGTCAGCTCGTTTCCCACAAGCATGTACTTATCAATGGAAGGTGCGTAAATATCCCTTCGTACCTTGTAAAGCCAGGGGATGTTGTGGAAATAAAAAACAAGAACCTCCTTTCTGTGAAAAATGCGATCGAATCTGTTATAAGGCGAGGGATTCCTCGATGGCTTGAGGTTGATAAGGCGAATTTGAAGACAACTGTAAGGAGTATGCCCGTAAGGGATGACATTACAATGCCAATAAAAGAGCAACTCATCGTTGAGTTTTACTCGAAATAGTTTTCCCTTTCAAAGGAGGGATAATTACATGATAGAGAAAAACTGGCTTGAACTTATAAGCCCGAAGAAGATAGATATCGAAAAGAATGAGTTGAACTACCTAAAATTTTCCGTAGAACCTTTGGAGAGGGGTTTTGGGATAACAATAGGAAACTCATTAAGGAGGGTCCTCCTCTCATCTATTATGGGTTCTGCTATTACCTCTGTATGGATAGATGGTGTACCCCACGAGTTTTCTACAATAAGGGGTGTTAAAGAGGATGTGGTTGAAATTGTGCTCAATCTTAAAAAAGTTGTGCTCAGGATAGAAGATGGTAAAGCCAAGGAGCTAAAGATAGACAAAAAAGGACCCTGCGAGGTAAAGGCGAAAGATATAATACATGAAGGCGGAGTGGAGATAATAAATCCTGACCATCATATAGCAACTCTGAATAGCGATGGTAGGCTGTACATGATAATGAAAGCGAGATACGGAAGGGGCTATGTCCCTGCGGAACAGATGAAGTTGGACGACGAACCCTTGGGAACCATACCTATTGATGCTGCGTTTTGCCCCATAATGAAAGTAGCCTATAACGTCAGCCCTGCGAGGGTGGGAGAAAGAACTGATTATGATAAGCTTACCATGGAAATATGGACAAATGGAAGCGTCAAACCCCTCGATGCTCTGTCGTATGCGGCAAAGATAATAAAGGAGCAGATGAACATCTTCATACACTTTGAGGAGAAGGAGGAGATTGAAGAGAAAGAGGAGAGGCCTAAGGAAAGATACGAGTTCAATGAGAATCTATTCAAGACCGTTGATGAACTCGAACTATCAGTAAGGAGTGCGAATTGTTTGAGAAATGCGAACATCAAATACATAGGCGAACTTGTACAAAAGACTGAACAACAGATTCTCGAGACAAAGAACTTTGGAAGGAAGTCACTGAATGAGATAAAAGAGATACTGGCGAGCATGGGTCTTAGACTTGGGATGCATCTGGAGAACTTCCCTACAAGGGAGGAGCTGGACAAAATTGCGGAAAAGAGAAAACAACAGATCTAAAAGGAGAAGAGGAAATGAGGCATCGTGATAAGGTGAAGAAACTGAATAGAACTAAGAGTCACAGAGAGGCCCTTCTCAAAAATCTGGCCTTAGCCCTTTTTATTCACGAAAGCATAAAGACGACGAAAGCAAAGGCAATGGCCCTTAAGAGTTACGCAGATAAGCTTATAACTCTGGCGAAAAGGAAGGAATTGAGTTCAGTTAGAATGGCCTTCAGTCTCTTGAGAAATAAAGAGGTGGTGAAGAAGCTTTTCAATGATATTGGAGAGAGGTATAAGGATGTACAAGGGGGATATACAAGGGTTTTAAATATGGGGAATAGGAAGGGTGATTGCGCTCCCATGGCTTTGATAGAACTGACAAGGAAGAGGGAGAAAAAGGTGGAGGAAAAAAGTTAACCATCTTCAACGTTTCGCCCCCAATTTTATCCTTTTACCTGATAGATGATCGAGAATCTCTTTTATGATTTTCCCCCTGTCACTCTCCATATAAAGCCTCCCGCCTGTAATTTCTTCAAGCTCCTCACTGAAAAATTTTGCCAAATTTGGTACTCCTTTTGCGAAGAAGCGAGGATTAACGTAAGTATGAATACCTAATGCGAGCGCAAACATAGCATCTACTATAGCTCTTTGGTCCAAATGCTCTGGAACACACACTACAACGGGAAGATCAGAAATATTCACATTCTTCAAATAGGCAGAGAGGGCCCCCAAAAGATCTGCAAACCGGCCCATGTCAGCGGAAGTTCCAAAGCTCAAAACAGGAGGGATCCCGAAGTACTCACATACGCTTCTTAACCCTTCACCCGCCATTTGGAACCCCTTCTCACTGCATAAGGTGGCTAATTCCCGTGTACAATTTCCGCATCCCATTAAAAAGACGAGTATATTATTCCTTATAAGTTCTTCGAGTAACCCAACTGTATCTAAGTCCTGCCCAGAATCTTTAAGTCCGGGGCAAAAGACAACCCCTGAAATTCCACTTATTCTCCCTTCCATAATCCCCTTAACTAAGGGATCAGGTGTTCCTCCCATAATTTCGAGAATGCTCTCCACTGAGAATCCGGCGATCATCTCTTGTACGGGTAGGCCAGTTACAGGTTCAACATTTCTTCTCCTCTCCAAAAAATTTTCTATTGCCATGTCAAGTAAAAGAGATGCTTGTTTTTCAATTTCATAAGGGAAATATTCTATTTTCTCTCCCACTCCGTCGAATGCAACAATTGGCGTAGTAGGTACGAGCTTGAACTTATACTTTTTGGCGTACAAAGGGTCAACTGGCATGGATGAGTCCATATCACAGGCGAAAAGGTCGATACATCCGCTTCCCAAGATCGCTTCCTGGGAGATGCAGTTTCCCACATACCCGGCAAATACTTCATCCATTTCGTACCTTTGAATCATTTCCTTCCCGCTTTCTGCGTTACCAATGACCTTGAGCCCTAAGGCACCCTTAATCTTTGCCCTCTCCTGCCACTCCTTCCTCCTTGCAAGCTCAATCATAGCGAAACCCAAAAATGGTTCTCGGCCATTTAGTATCACATTCACGTAATCAGGATTGAGCACGCCTAAGTCAAGGTTCACCTTGTGGGGTTTTGGAGTGCCAAAAAGGATGTCTTGCAGATATTCCGTTATTAAATGGCTCTGATACACAGTAGCAATCGATAGCCTTAACGATTTCTTTGCCAGACTCCGATAATAACCGTCCGCATTCGGAAAACATGAGCTTAGAGCAAAGACAATTTCCGCAGTTATTCCACCGGGGAATATTCCCAGTTCCTTCCACCTGGTAATACGTTCTTTCGGTGCAAGGGTTTGCACAATGTAGCTTGGATAGTCAAAGGGATTCGAGAAGTCCGAGAGCACATGGGTATAAAGACTATGGGCGATTTCGTCATCTGGGAGGATATCAGGGATGTTGAATCTGAGACCAAAAGCCCTCAGTTTTTCTAATTCCTTTACCTTAAAGAGTGATCTATCTTCTGAGGCTACCCTAAATGTCCGAAGGGTATCGTAAGTGTGCCATTTATAAGAGGAAGCTGCCATAACTTGATTAATAAGAATTTCCCTCATCGCCATTCCCTCAACAGTGATCCCGCAGACGCCTCTTTTTTCCTCTTCTACGGAGGCGCTACAGGGACCGAGTGTACAAAGATTACACATAACACCATATGCAAAGGAAAAAGAATCTTTTCCCCCTCCATCCTTTATGCTCTTAACCCGGTATCGATCCAATACGTTTGTAATTCCATCCTTCCTCAACCTTTCAAAAATTTTCTCCACTCTCCCTTGATAAAGGATTTTTCCTTCCTCCATTTTTTCCTCCCAGTTATGCGCTTATAGTCTTATAGAGATTTTTTTACCCAAACTCAAGCACTTTCATCACTTAGGACCTAAGCCTTTCTTGAAAATAAAAGGGGAAAACTGTTATCATGACCATGTGGATCTATTCGATGAAAAAGAGGGGATAAAGAAAAGGATGAAACTCCCTTTGGCTGAAAGGTTAAGACCAAAAAGACTGGCAGACTTTGTGGGTCAAAAACATATAATGGGAGAGGGAAAACTACTCAATGCGCTTATTAGACAGAGAGGAGTTCCTTCCATGGTGCTTTGGGGACCGAGTGGATGTGGGAAGACGACCTTGGGCCATATAATAGGGAAAGAGCTCGGTCTTGAATCTTTCTTCTTTTCCGCCGTCAACATAGGTGTTAGAGAGGTGAGGGAAGTAATAAGGAGATCAAGAACTGAGAAGGTCCTTCTTTTCATCGACGAATTTCATAGATTTAACAAGTTGCAACAGGACACATTTTTACCTTTTGTAGAAAAAGGAAGAGTGATTCTGATAGGAGCAACCACAGAGAATCCTTCCTTCGAGATCATAGGGCCGCTACTCTCACGGATGGAGATTGTGAAACTTAATCCCCTTTTGGATGAGGAGATTTTCGAAATCTTAAAAAGGGCAAAAGAGGATTCGGAACTGAAATCCCTTGGTATAGATGTGGAAGAAGATGTACTTAAAAGAATAGCAGCAATTTCCGAAGGCGACGCGAGAAAGGCGTTAAACATTCTTGAGTTGGGCTATTTTTTGGCGAAGGAGAGGGGGTATAAAAGGTTAAATTTGGATATTGTCTCTGAGGCCTATCAGGGGAACGTCCAAATTTACGACAAGAAAGGGGATATGCATTATGCTATGATAAGCGCATTCATAAAGAGCATGAGAGGGTCTGATGCTGATTCTGCTCTTTACTGGCTTATGAGGATGCTTGATGCAGGGGAGGACCCCCTTTTTATCGCTCGGAGGATGGTTATTTTTGCCTCAGAAGACATAGGCTGCGCAGACCCTTACGCGCTCACCCTTGCCGTGTCTGCAAAAGAGGCTTTTGAATTCGTAGGAGCTCCTGAAGGTTACCTCGCCCTTGCTCACGCGTGCATTTATCTTTCCCTTTGCGAAAAGAGCAATTCTGTTTATTTGGCGATGAATGCTGCACAGAAGGACGTAAGGGAGCTTCCCAAGTATCCTGTTCCTCCCCACTTGAGAACGGCTCCAACGAGGCTTATGAAGGACCTTGGTTATGGAAAGGATTACCTCTACCCCCACGATTTCGAGGAAGGGATTGTTAAACAGACTTACAGACCGGAAGAGCTTGCGAAGAGAAGGTATTATTTTCCAACTGAAAGGGGCTATGAGTCGAAAATTAAAAGTTATCTCGAGAAGGTAAGAAAGATCCTATTTGGTGAGTCCTTTGGAGATTCCGGAGAGAAGACTAATTAGGACATTGAGGAGATTTGGTGGGAAAGGTAAGGGTGTAATAAGGGGGATTGGAGACGATTGCGCGGTCATAAGAATCGATGGGAAGCTCTGTGTTCTCTGCCAAGATGCAATCGTAGAGGGTGTTCATTTCTCATTTTCCTACATGAAGCCCTCCTATATAGGAAAAAAGGCCCTTTATATAAACATCTCCGACGTCTTATCGATGGGAGCTCGACCCCTCTATTACCTCGTCACCCTTGGGATCCCGGAAAGGATCGACTCTTGTACGGTTAAAGAGATTTACGGAGGAATGAGGAATGTGGCAAAGGAGTTCAATCTTAAGCTCCTTGGAGGAGATACGGTCTCCACAGAAAAAGATTTTTTTATAGACGTGTCGATGGTGGGAGAACTTATAGGAGAAAAATATAAGGGGAGAGAAATGGCTAAAGATGGAGACTATATAGGAGTTACTGGATACCTTGGGGAGAGTGCATTCGGGCTTAAAGTTCTAAGGGAAGGAAACATAAAAGAGCGGGGTGTGCGGAGATTCGTGGAGAGATACGTAAACCCGAGGCCACCGTATGAAACTTGGAAGGAGCTTATGAAACATGATATAACAAACGCTATGATCGACATCAGTGATGGCCTCCTTATAGATCTTGAGAGGATGATGGAAGAGAGTAAAAAGTGTGCGATCGTTCACTATGAGAAGTTGCCAATCCCAGAACTTCTCAAAGAAAACTCTCTTGAAGAGCTCGCACTTTCAGGAGGTGAGGATTATCAGTTTCTATTTACTTTTCCTGATAGCAAGCTAAAAAAAGTAGAAGAGCTTAAAAGGAGGGGTTTTGAAATCTCGGTGATCGGAGAAGTAGTAAAGGGAAGGGGCGTGAAGTTGATAAAGGAGGGAAAGGTCATAGATTACAAAAAAAAGGGATACGACCATTTTTTGGTGGAATAAGAATGGAGAAGCACGTTTACGTAAAAGACATTACGAATAACCAGGAGGTAAACGACTACTTCCTTGTAGTAAAAAAAGGTCTTTTCACATCTAAGAACAACACAAGGTACATAAGCCTAACCCTAAAAGATTCTTCTGGCATAATAGAAGGGCGCATATGGGAAAGGGTCGACGAACTCGAAGACCGATTTGACAGGAATGATATCGTTTTTTTGAATTCTAAAGCGACTCTTTATCAGGAAAAGCTCCAGCTTACAATATGGGACATAAAAAAAGTAGAAGAAGAGATGACAATAGACGACATGAGGGCTTTTTTTCCGGAAGCTGAAAAAGGGGCGGGTCCTGCGAGGGAAGGTTATTACAAAATAATAGAAGAGATAAAAAATCCGCATATGAGAATCCTATTTGAAGAGATTGATAAAAGGAAGGATATGCTTGAAAGGTTCTTTTTCTTCCCTGCGTCAATAAACGTACACCACGTGTATATAGGTGGTCTCCTTGAACATTCGGTCTCAATGGCAAAAATGGGAAGGGAGATCGTGCCCATAATTGGCGGGAATAGGGATCTTGTTCTTGCAGGGTGTCTCTTGCACGACATAGGTAAGATAGAGGAGATAGAACTGAAAGGGGGTTTCAAATACTCTGACAGGGGAAGACTTTTGGGGCATATTGTTCTTGGGATCGACTTATTAAAAGGCCTCGTTGCAAACATAAAGACTTTCCCCCAAAACCTTTATAATGCCCTTTTGCACATCATAGCAAGCCATCATGGCACAGAGGAATGGGGTTCTCCAAGAAAGCCCATGTTTATCGAGGCACTTATCGTTCATTACCTTGACAATCTGGATTCAAAGGTGATGGGTGTTAGAGAGTACATGAGGGAAAAAATGACGGATGAGAGATGGACTGAATACCACAGGGTCTATGAGTCGAGGTTTTACATGCTCTTGAACGAGGATTTTTAGGGAGGGCCGGAGATGGAGACAAGAAGGATATTTGTTGACAGGGTCAAGACAAAAAATGGGCTTTTTTTTGTGACCGGTCCCACTTACAGATACGTGGTTAACGTTTTGAGGAAGTCTCCTGGGGATAGAATAGATATAATAGATGGGAAAGGTTATCTCTACAGGTCACAGGTACATAGTGTAAAAAACAGGGAGGTTTATTTCAAAATTCTTGACGTGGTTTATCGTCCTGAGGAGAAAAGGCCAAGAATTACTCTTTGCGTAAGTCCAATTAAAGGTCCAAGAATGGACTGGATGATAGAAAAGGCGACAGAACTCGGTGTGGACAGAATACTTCCCACTTTGTTCAAAAGAACGGTTGTGAAATTTGACGAGAATGAAAAAAAGATCGAAAGGTGGAGAAAACTGACGATCGAAGCATCGAGACAATCGGGGAGATTTACTGTTCCCGAGGTCTTAAGCCCCATTCCCCTTCGGGGAATCTTATCCTACTTGAAGGATGCTCAGAACAGATGGGTACTTTACGAACATGAAAGAGAGAGGAAGATAAAAGAGGCGTTCAAGGAATTGGGAGAAGGTGAAATATGTGTTGTCATAGGTCCGGAGGGAGGGATCGAGGAATCAGAGATAACGTGGCTTACGCAAAACCGGTTTGTACCCTTCTCTCTTGGAGACCCTATCTTTAGAACCGAAACAACCCCTTTAGTGATCCTCTCAATAATCCATTATGAGTTCATGAAAAGATGAGTGGAAAAGAAGGTAAAATAGGCTGCGGATGTCTTTTTTTTCTGCTCCTCCTTTTCCTTGTGGCTCTTGGAATCTTCTTCCATCCAGTTACCCTGAGATTTCTTTCTAAGCAACTTGTTTGCAAAGACAGAATCTATTTTTCGGAAGTCGGATTCATTCCGAGATTTTCTGAAGATGAAGAAGGGGAATTGTATTCTGCCGCATTCGAGGAGTTAAGAAAAGGGAATGTAAAAGAAGTTTGGGTCGAGGATCGTGAAATTCTTGAAACGAGTCTAAGTGAGATTCTAAAAAGGATGGCAAAGAAGAAAGGCTTCAAAGAAGATCTGGTAAAAGGCATAAAGATTGAGGGAAAGGATTTTGAGAAGTCAAAAGCTCTCGTTGAGCTCCTGAAAAAAGCAGGAATAAAAAAGGCTATAATCATCGTTCCAGAGTACGCATCCAGGAGATATCGAATCCTATTCAGTAATTCACAGGGAAAAGAGCCTCTTTTCCTCATAAGCCCTGTTAGTGTCAAGTACTTCAATCATGATAGATGGTGGAAGGAAGGAAAATCGAGGAAGATCGTTCTCGACGAATACGCTTCCCTCATTTCTATTTATCTCGGAAAATTCAAATACGGTAAAATATTCACAAGTTAGGGAAAGAGAGATGTTTAGTAAAAAGATCTCTCTTTTTGCCCTGTCAAGGATCAAGGGTTTGTCAAAATTTAGAAAAAGGCAGATTGCCCAAATGATCATAGATGGGATCGATCCTGAGATAGGAATCAGTGAAAAGATAAATGATCCTAATTTCAGAACCGAATTCGAGAGGGAGTTAGACTACCTTGAGAAGATAGGAGCTCAGGTGCTTACCATATTAGATGATGGTTATCCTTTGCTTCTTAAGGAAATCCCCGATGCTCCTATCCTGGTTTACGCAAAAGGTCCTTTGAAGATAAAAGAGGAGACCATAGGGGTTGTCGGATCAAGAAAAGCTTCTTACGAAGGTATGAATCTCGCCGAAAAAATAGGAGAGACACTCTCTTCTCTTGGTGTGACTGTAATTAGCGGTCTGGCAAGAGGAATAGATACTTCCGCCCATAAAGGGGGTTTAAAAGGTAAAGGGAAGACAGTGGCAGTCCTTGGATGCGGTATAGATGTATGCTATCCCGCTGAAAATCGGTGGTTGTACGAGAAGATCTCCCATGAGGGACTGGTCCTATCAGAATATCCTCCGGGAGAACCCCCAATCTCATATCATTTCCCTGAAAGAAATAGGATTATTGCGGGGATGTCGAAAGCGGTCCTCGTTGTGGAGGCTCCGAGGAAGAGCGGCGCCCTTATCACAGCAAGATTGGCTCTCGATTATGGGAGGGATGTGATGGCAATCCCTGGCAGCGTATTTGACGAGGCATACTCTGGGACAAACCTGCTGATCAAAGAAGGTGCAAGACTCGTCGACAGAACTGAAGATATACTCGAATTCTCCTTTCCCCACATAAGGAGGGAAAGAAAAGGAGCGTCTGAGCTTGAAAACGAAGAGGAGATTGTTTATTCAATTATAGGAGAGAGGAGAACCCATATTGATGAGATAATAATGAAAAGCCGAATGGATGCCTCGAAGGTTTTAGGAATACTTACGAAGTTGGAAATGAAAGGTGTGGTAAGAAGTTTTCCCGGCGGGTTTTACCTGAGGGTCTAAAATGGGCAAATCGCTTCTCATAGTTGAATCACCGACCAAGGTAAAGACTCTATCCAAGCTCCTAAATAGCGAATATATTATAAAAGCGACTTACGGCCACATAAAAGACCTTCCGGAAAATCGCTTAGGCGTGGATATAAAGAACGGTTTTTCTCCTGAGTTCGTAACGATAAAGGGTAAGTTGAAGGTAGTAGAGGATATAAAAAAAGCGAGTGAAAAGGCTGATCGCGTCCTCATAGGATCTGATCCAGACAGGGAGGGGGAGGCGATAGCATTTCATGTGGCCGAGGTGATCGATAAAAAGAAGGAGGTAAAGAGAGTTCTGTTCCATGAGATAACAAAAAAAGGGGTGGAAGAGGGTTTGAGATCTATTACTGAGCTAAACGAATGGAAGTACAATGCGCAAAAGGCAAGGCGAGTTCTTGACAGGCTTGTTGGATATAAGATAAGCCCGATCCTCTGGGAAAAGGTAAGCCACAGACTATCTGCGGGTAGGGTCCAGTCAGCAGCTTTACGGATTATCTGTGACAGGGAAGAGGAAATAGAAAAATTTGTAAGAGAGGAATACTGGAAAGTTGAAGTTGTCCTTCGTACGAGTTCCGGTTCTGAGTTTAAGGCCACCCTGGAGAGGATTGACGATAATAAATTCAGGATCTCATCTGAAGAAGAAGCAGAGAAGATAAAAGAGGAGATCGAAAAAAGTCCTCTTGAGATAAAGAACGTTTCAGTTAAAAGGAGGTCGATTAAACCCCAACCTCCTTTCATAACGAGCAGAATGCAGCAGGAAGCTTCCAGGGTTCTAAAGTTTAGCCCTAAAAAGACCATGGTACTCGCCCAGAGGCTGTACGAAGGTGTGGAGCTTGAAAAGGGAAGCACGTTGGGGCTTATAACGTACATGAGAACGGATTCTGTACGAGTTTCTGAGGAGGCGAGGGAAAATGCAAGAAGGATCATAGAGAGACTCTTTGGTAGTGATTACATTGCCCCATTTGCCCGTGTCTTCAAAAATAGGACTACGGCTCAGGATGCCCACGAGGCTATACGTCCAACGGATCCGAATCTTTTACCTGAGATGGTAAAGCCTTACATTTCGAGAGATCTCCACCTCCTTTACGAACTTATATGGAAGAGATTCGTCGCATCACAGATGGCTGATAAGGTTGTTGAGACAAGAACTGTGGAGATAGTTGCTGGGAGATACACTTTTTTAGCAAAAGGTGAGAGGGCCGTATTCGACGGATTTTCAAAGGTTTATGAGGAGAAGGGAGAAGATGAGGAAAAAGAGGAATTTCTTCCAGATATAGAGGAGAGTGAGAAGATAGAGCTTAAAGAGGTTGTCTTAGAAAAGAAGTACACAAATCCACCTCCCCGATTCACTGAGGCAACGCTTATTAAGGCTCTGGAAAGCAACGGAATCGGAAGGCCTTCGACTTATGCGACAATAGTAAGTACAATTCAGGAAAGAGGTTATGTAGTCAAGGACGAAGGGAAGCTAAAACCTACCCCCCTTGGAAGGACCGTAAATAGACTACTTAAACAGTTTTTCCCCCTCATCGTCGACATAGACTTCACAGCAAAAATGGAGGAGAGACTCGATCTCATCGAAAATGGAAAGAAAAATTGGGTTGGGATACTTCAAAAATTTTACGAGGCCTTTGAGGAGGATCTGAAGAAAGCACAAAATGAGATGAGGAATCTGAAAGAGGAGATGAGAACGGGTGTAAAATGCGATAAGTGTGGTAGGGAGATGGTTTTGAGGTGGAGTAAGAATGGAGAGTACCTCATATGTAGCGACAGGGACAATTGCAAAAACAGAAAAAAGGTAAAAGTTAGCGATGATGGGGAGATCCAAATAGTTGAAGAAGAGGGGAAAGGAACGTGCCCGATTTGCGGTGGGAGACTTGTTGGAAAAAGCGGACGGTATGGGAGATTTATAGCATGTTCGAACTATCCGGACTGCACGTATACAGAGCCTTACTCGACAGGTTACCTCTGTCCAGTCTCAGGATGTGGTGGAAAATTGATAGAAAAGAGATCGCAAAAAACAAAAAAGAGATTCTTTAGCTGCTCCAACTACCCTAATTGCTCATTTGTTACGAATAGGGAACCGAGAGAGGGGCCTTGTCCCGAATGTGGCTCACCAACGCTTTTTGCATTTAGAGGAAAAGTCTTTTGCTTAAGGGAGGGATGTAATTGGCAATCAAGATCATAGGCGGGGGATTGGCCGGGGTTGAGGCAGCATACCAGATCGCAAAAAGAAAGAAGGAGGTCATAATATACGAAATGAGACCTCATAAGCTCACACCGGTACACAAAAGTGGACTACTCGCGGAGATCGTCTGCAGCAACTCCTTCAAGTCAAAGGACATAAAGGACGCACATGGCTTATTGAAGGAAGAGATGGCCATACTCGATTCTCTTGTAATCAAGATCGCCAGGGAGACAGAGATTCCTGGGGGAGGGGCGCTTGTGGTCGACAGATGGAGATTTGCCGAAAGGATAACGGAAGAGATATATAGGAATCCTTACATATACGTGATAAGGGAAGAAGTAAAAGAGATTCCAGAAGGTATAATAATAGTTGCGAGTGGCCCCCTTACATCTTCTCTTCTTCAAGAAAGCATAGCAAATTTGACAGGCAGAGACAACCTCTATTTCTTTGATGCCATATCCCCAATCGTAGATGGGAAGACGATAGATATGGATAAGGCATTTTTCGGTTCAAGGTACTCAAGTCAAAGCTTCGATTACCTCAATTGTCCCCTCACTGAGGAGGAATACGAAATCTTTTATAGCGAACTTATGGGAGCAAAAAAAATTGAGTTTAAGGAATTTGAAAAGGACTATTATTTTGAAGGTTGCCTTCCCATTGAAGTCTTAGCAAAGAGGGGAAAGAAAACCCTCCTTTACGGCCCTATGAAACCTGTGGGTTTAAGAGATCCGAGGACAAACAGGATTCCTTATGCTGTAGTCCAGTTGCGAAGGGAGGATAAGGCGGGCTCCATGTACAACATGGTTGGCTTTCAGACAAAGATGACTTACTCTGAACAGGAGAGAGTGTTCAGACTGATCCCTGCCCTAAAGAACGCCAGATTCCTAAGGTATGGAAGTGTACACAGGAATACTTTCATAAATTCTCCCAAACTTTTAACAAATACGCTCCAGCTAAAAAAAGAGGAGAGGATATTCTTCGCTGGCCAGATAACAGGTGTTGAGGGTTACATGGAATCTGCTGCAATGGGGATAATTGCTGGGATATCCGCCTGTTTCTTTGAGGACGGAAAGGAGTTCTTTCCCCCACCTTCAACTACATGTATTGGTGCTCTTATCGCTTACATATCCGAGGATAGGCCCAATTTTCAGCCTATGAACATCAATTTCGGTTTGATAAAAGATTACAGAAAGAAAGAAAAGGAGAAACTGATCGAGAGAGCTTTATCCGATATTAGGGAGTGGGAAAGGGCTATCCAATAGTCTGACCGAGCTGGAAAATAGGCAGATACATTGAGATTATAAGCCCACCGAGTATGACCCCGAGAAAAACCATGATCGCAGGCTCCATGAGTGTCATGAGATTTGAGACCATGTTATCGACGTCATCCTCGTAAAAATCCGCCAGCTTGTTAAGCATATTGTCTAAGGCACCTGTCGATTCCCCAACCTGGACCATTTGAACCATCATGGGTGGAAATACTCCACTTTCAGCCAAAGGTTCGGACATGCTTTTCCCCTCTGTTATACGTGCTTTTGCTTCCAGCATGGCTTCTTCAACGATCTTATTGCCAGCAACTTTTGCCACGATGTTTAGGCTCTCAAGTATAGGGACACCGCTTGATAAGAGAGTCGCCAGTGTCCGGGATACCCGTGCGATCGAATTTTTTATTACAAGAACCCCGAATAATGGGAGCCTAAGCAATAACTTATCAACGGCTTTCCTTCCAGATTCCGTGGAGTAATATTTCTTGAAACCGATGAAAAGGAGTACGAGAAAACCGAAAATGTGAAGGATGTAGGCCTTTACCAACTTGCTCAAATTGACCACGAACTGGGTTGGCGCAGGAAGGGAAGCCCCCATGTCCTTAAACATTGTTTCAAAAACCGGTATTACAAAGACGAGAAGAACCATCACCACAGCCATTGCCACAACCACAATACTTGCAGGATATATAAGTGCGGATTTTACTTTTTTCTTTAGCTTTGCTATCTTTTCCATGTAGTTGGCGAGCCTCTGAAGCACAGTGTCTATCGTACCCGATTCCTCTCCCGCCCTGACTAAATTGACGTACAATGAATCAAAGCACTGAGGATAGTCTTTTAAAGCTTCCGCGAAGGATGAACCCCGTTCTATTTTTGACTTTATTTCCCTTATTATACCTTTTAAGTTCCTATCCTCAACCTGGTTTGCCAATATTTCGAGTGATTGGACAAGGGTCAATCCGGAAGTGATCATGGTCGATAGCTGTCTCGTAAAAACGACGATCTGCATTATTTTAACTTTAGCCCGCGGGTTATATTTGCCCTCAAGCTTCTTTTTCTTTTCATTTGCTTTGAGCAAGATGATGCCGTCTTTTCTCAAAGCTATTCTTAAGGCAAGTTCCGAATCTGCGCTTATTGTCCCTCTTTGAATCTCCCCAGATATCGTTCTACCCTGCCATTCGTAGAGTGGCATAAGGTCAACCTCTTAATCCGATTTTATTACCACATAGAACGTGGTCTGTTCTCTCCTTATGAGCAGGACAACCCCCTCTCTAAGATTCGCATTTTTTATAGCCTCTTTGAAATCTTTCACATTTCTTATCTGTTTTTTCCCGACTTCCTTTATTACGTCACCCCTTCTTATATCAGCCTCATGGGCTGGACTTCCCGGCTGAACATCCGTCACGATAACCCCACTTCTATCCTTTAGATTTAGATGCCTCGCTATCTCCGGAGTTATATCCTGGACGACTAATCCCAAATTCCTTTCAATTTCCGGCTCCTTTTTTGCCCTCATCAGTTCCTCTTCCTTCAGTTCCGCTATCGTTACTTCCTTCTCTAAGGTCTTCCCTTCTCTTATGATCTTTACCTTAACCTTCTTACCCACCTCCGTTGAAGCAACGAGCTTCGGCAAGGTTTCCATATCCTTTATGGGTTTACCATCATAGGATATTATTATATCCCCTCTTTTTATTCCCGCCTGATCTGCCGGGGATCCTTCCACAACATCGGAAACGAGAGCACCTTCCGGCTCTTTAAGCCCGAAGTTCTTTGCGATTTCTGGGGTGACTTTTTGGATCATAACGCCGAGCCAGCCCCTTACGACCCTTTTTTTCGTTTTAAGCTGTTCCACTATCCCTTTTGCTATGTTTATTGGGATTGCAAATCCTATGCCTTGCCCACCGGATATGATCGCGGTGTTTATACCGACCACTTCCCCCTTAAGGTTAAAAAGGGGTCCTCCACTATTGCCTGGGTTAATCGATGCGTCAGTTTGAATGAAGTCATCGTACGGTCCCTGTCCTATTACCCTTCCCTTTGCACTTACAATTCCTGCTGTAACGGTATGTTCCAGTCCGAAGGGATTACCGATCGCTATTACCCATTCTCCCACCTCAAGCTTGTCGGAATCACCAAGAATAGCAACAGGGAGGCTCTGTTTGGGATTTATCTTTATGAGCGCAATATCTGTCTTTGGGTCCCTCCCTACGACTGTCGCATCATATTCCCTTGAGTCGTAAAGTTTTACTTTTATGGATTGAGCTTTCTCTACAACGTGGTTGTTCGTAAGAATGTACCCCTCCTTATCGATTATGAAACCTGAACCCAAACTCCTCTGTTTGTACTCTCTTTGGGGGATATCCCCAAAGAACCTCTCGAAATACTCACCAAAGAAGTCGTCGAATGGGCCCCTTCCCCCGAAGAACCATTCCCTTAAGTCAGGACCTTTAACTATTGTTGTCGTACTTATGTTAACAACAGCGGGCTTAACCTTTTTCACAAGATCTATGAAATTTGGGAAGGTTCTTTCAGAGGGTACTGGAGAAGTTACCTGGGATCTTAAGACATTTAGATTAAAGTCCTTAGAGACAACCCTTTCTCGCGTATATGCAAGAAGAAGTGTGGCCCCTAAAAGAAAGATAAGAAGAATGTAAATCCTTTTCTGTCTCATCTACTCTCCTCCTTTCTGGTTAACCGGAATGGGCAATCTCACGGAGAAGGTGGTCCCCTCCTGTGGTTTACTCTTTACTTCTATTGTTCCATTATGCGCCTCCGCTATCCATTTGCTTATCGAAAGACCAAGGCCTGCTCCTACTTCCCTTCTTCTCGCCTTGTCAGCCCTGTAAAATCTGTCAAATATATATTTCAAGTCATTCTCTGATATCCCAACCCCTGTGTCCTTTATCTCTATCCGTGCGTACCCGTCTTCTATGAAGCTTCTAACTTCAACCTTTCCTCCAGGGTTCGTATATTTTATTCCGTTATCGATTATGTTCATAAGCATTCTTCGAAGTTTCAATTCGTCCCCCTCCACACGAACGTCTTCAAGAGAACCTATTTCCAGGAAAACCCCTTTTTCATCTGCGTAGACCTTCATATCAAGACAAATGTCTGTTATCAGATCCCTTAGGTGAACCACGTCCTTTGCAAGCGATAAATTTTTACTCTCCGCTTTGGAAAGGAATAGCAGATCATCTATTATTTTGGTCATCCTGTTTATTTCCTCAAGGTTACTGCTGAGCACCCTCTTATACTCCTCTTTGTCCCTTTCCTTTCTGAGGGCAACCTCGGTTTGCCCTTTTAGAATTGTCAAGGGAGTTTTTAGCTCGTGGGAAACGTCAGTGCTGAACTGGTTTATTCTCTGAAATGACTCCCTGAGTCTTTCTATCATGTCATTAAAGGTCTCCGCCAGCTTTCCAAGCTCATCTCTCCTTCCACCCACATCTATTTTTTCCTCAAGATTACTTGAAGAGATCTTCACCGCTGCCTTTCTGATCTGATCGACGGGTTTCAGGCTTTTTTTTGCAAGAAAGTATCCTCCTATTAGGGTTAGAAAAAAGGCGGTCGGTATGCTTATTGCCATAACAGTCAAAAGTCTTGACAAGGATTCATCAAAATCTTCGAGCGAAGTTCCGACCTGGACAACGCTTACAACCTTACCGTTCTCCCTTATTGGCATTGTTATAATTCTCAGTCTTGACCCTGCCTCCCCTATTGTCTCAAAATCTATTTCACCGGAAAATGCCTTCTCAAGGGATCTATAACTTGCAGGGAGTGTCTGAGTTTCTAAGTCACTCATCTTTGCCCCAATCTTCCCTGAGGCATCGAGGATCTGGATGAACTTCCCCTTGGGTTTTCTGCCAAAAACATTTTCCAAGTATCTTTCGAAGTTTCCAAAAACTGTTGGTGCATTGGCATCGACCATAGATGATGAAAGAACATCGGCTATGGATCTCAGTTTCATGTCTATACTGTGCTCCAGGCTGTTTCTGAAATAGATGTATACCCATACTGAGAATGCTATGAGCACAAGACCTAATATAGACCCATACCATAAGGCAAGCTTCCATTTTATGGGCAAATTAAAGGCTCTAAGTCTCATTTTTTAATACGTATCCTATACCCCTCACAGTATGTATGTATCTTTTCTTTGAGACCGGTTCCATCTTCTTTCTCAGGAAATTCACGTAAACATCTACTATGTTGGTGCTATCCACCCTTTCTCCCCACACATATTTAGCTATTTCCTCCCTTGCGAGGGGTCTCTCCCTGTTCTTAAACATGTACTCTAAAATCATAAACTCTTTTTCAGTCAGGTCTATCTCTCTTGAAGAAATGAAGAGTTTCCTTGTGTAGGGATCTAATCTCAATTCACCGTATTCCATGGAAAAAGAGTCTTTGGCCCTGCTTCTTCGGAGCAAAGCCCTCATCCTTGCGAGGAGTTCTTCAAAAGAGAATGGTTTTGTTAGATAATCATCGCTTCCAAGATCGAGGCCTCTAACTATGTCCTCTTTTGAGGTTTTTGCCGTTATTATAAGGACGGGAGTTTCGAGACCCTTTGCCCTTATTTTTCTGAGAACCTCAAGACCATCTATTTCAGGGATCATAAGATCGAGCAGGATTATGTCATATGACCTTTCGAAGGCGAGTTCAAGGCCCGAACTACCATCTTTTGCCACATCAACATTGTAACCTTCCTCTTCGAGACCTTTTTTCATAAACTCACAGAGCTTATCCTCGTCCTCGATAAGAAGAACGCGCACAAAAATATTATATCATTTTCTATTGAAAAAATCTTAAAGATCCTGGATACTTTAATGTTGTGCGGACCATAGAAGACGGTAGTTATGTGCTAATAGTATTCGGGGAGAGGAAGTACCTGAAAAAGGTAAAAAAGGGGGATTCCTTTTCAGGAAAAGGGGGTAGGATCGTATACGATGACATAATTGGACAGGAGTTCGGAATAAGGAAGGGAGAATATCTGATACTTAAGCCCACTCTCGAGGATACAATAATGTTCGGAATAAGAAGGGAGACCCAAATCGTCTACCCCAAGGACGCTTCTTACATATGTATGAAGCTCGATCTTAAAGATGGTTCTAAAATTCTGGAAATTGGGGCGGGAAGCGGGGCGCTCACTTTAGCTTTCTCGAGAGCTTGCGGGCCAAACGGAAAAGTTGTGAGCCTTGAAAGGGAAAAGAGGCATTATATAAACCTTAAAAAGAATGTGGAAGCATTCCATGAATTTGAAAACTTCGAAATTCTGTTAGGAGATATAAACGATTACACAGGGGGAGAATTCGATGCCTCTTTTATAGATGTTAGGGAGCCCTGGATATATATGAAAAAAGTCTGGGAACTTCTTAAGCCAGGTGGGGTTTTAGGAACTATAGTTCCCACATCGAACCAGATCTCGGAGACCTTAAGAAGTTTAAAGGAGGGATTTGGAGACATAGAGGTATTGGAGATACTTCAGAGGAAATACAAAACCGTACCGGAGAGGGTAAGGCCACTGGACAGGATGGTTGCTCATACAGGCTATCTAATATTTGGCAGGAAAATCAAAGGATAACGAATTTTTTGATATAAGAGACTATTTCGTCTATGTCATCCATAACCCTGAATATGTTTATATCTTCTTGGCAGATGGCGTTTGCCTTAATAAGGGTGTTTTTCATCCATTCCACAAGACCGTTCCAGTACTCAGAATCTACGAGTACCACGGGAAAAGGTTTCACTTTCTTTGTCTGGATAAGTGTAATTGCTTCAAAACATTCATCGAGGGTTCCAAAACCACCTGGCATTATAATGTAGGCGACCGCATACTTAACAAACATAACCTTACGAACGAAAAAATACCTGAAACTCAGTTTTATGTTCGCATAAGGATTCGGTTTCTGTTCGAGGGGCAATTCTATGTTCAGGCCCACTGATTTCACACCCGCATCCCTTGCTCCCTTATTTGCAGCTTCCATTACCCCACCACCACCGCCAGTGATTACGTTGAACCCGTTTTTACCGAGGGCCTTCGCAAGCTGATAGGTTTTTAAATAGAGAGGGTCTTCCTTCTTACATCTTGCACTTCCGAAAATGCTTACCGCAGGATATATGTCGGAAAGATTCTCAAAACCTTCCACGAACTCTGCCATTATCCGAAAAAGCCTCCACGTGTCCCTAAGAGTTATCTCGTCTATAAGATACTGCTTTTCCATAAAGTCAGCCCCTTTTCTCTTGAGATTTCTTCTCATGCCGTTATATTATTAAACAATCCAAGACCTGTCAATTTAAATGGATAGTGCTCCTTAGTCACGATGCGTATAGGTATTGACATAGGTGGAACGAAGATAGGTTTTGGTCTTTTGGATGAAGAAGGGAAAGCCTTGTTCTTTGAAAAAAAAGAGACTGAAAAAGAAAAAGGGTATGAATCCGTTTTGCAAAAGATAAAGGATTCGGTTCTGAATATCTTGTCAGTACATGGCTTGACTATAAGAGATTTAAAGAGGATAGGTGTTGCGTGTGCTGGACAGGTGGTCAGGGCAGATGGGGTTATTCGATTTTCTCCCAACCTGAAGTGGAGGGATGCGCCACTTAGGGACGATTTAGAATCTTTTTTTTCCGTAGAAACGATTGTTGAGAACGATGTGAATGCTGCTACTTACGGAGAGTGGAAATTTTCTTTTATGAAGATCCCTAAGAACGTTGTGGGTGTTTTTTTGGGCACAGGTGTGGGAGGCGGTATTATTATAGATAAAAGGCTTTACAGGGGGTCGGAATTCTCTGGAGGTGAGATAGGGCACATGATCCTAAACCCGTACGGGTATATTTGCAATTGCGGGGCGAGGGGATGTTTTGAGGCCTTCTGCGGCGGAGAATACATTGTGAAAAGAGTAATAGATCTGATAAATGAGGGATATAGAGGTAAAATCTGGGGGCTTGCTCAGAGAGATGGAAAAATTCATGTGTCTTATATTGAGGAGGCTTACTATTTAGGGGATGAGGCTATAAAGGGATTATGGGAAGAGGTCATAGAGTATCTGGGCTGTGCATTGACGAGCATAGTTAACATCTTCAACCCTGACCTTTTGATCCTTGGAGGGGGTGTGATTTCGGGCACGAAAGGCCTAATCAGGGAAGCAGAGAAGATAGTGCAAAATAAGGCTATGCCAGGAAGCAAAAAGGGTATGAAGATAGAAAGGGCAAAACTTGGTGATCTTTCCGCAATTTTAGGAGCGGCTTTCCTTGATGATTGAACGAAAAAATAGAAGGCCGGAATACTTTTTTACGGCCCGTACCGACATGGTCGAGATGATCCCTTATCCAGTGCAAAGAGTTCTCGATGTTGGGTGCGGGGGAGGTGCTACAGGGGCCTTACTCAGAAGAAAGGGTGTCCTTGAGGTTTTCGGTATCGAACTTGAGGAGGAGGCGGCAAATGCGGCAAAGCCTTATTACACGAGGGTAATTGTCGGTGACGCAGAGAAGGTGGAGCTTCCTTTTCCAGATTCATATTTTGACTGTATCCTTTACGGAGATATCCTCGAGCATCTCCTCTACCCTTGGCTATTGCTTAAAACTCACAGTCGGTATTTAAGGATGGGTGGGGTAATAATAGTAAGCCTTCCGAATGTTAGACATTATCGTATATTAAAGAGACTAATACTCTCTGGACGCTGGGATTACGTTGAGGAAGGTATCTTAGACATAACCCATCTTAGGTTTTTCACGTTAAAAAACGCAAAAAAGATGATCGAAGATGCAGGTTTTAGGATACAAGGAATAAGAAGGAAAATATCCGCAGTCCCTTGGCTCAAAATCCTAAATTCGATCATTGGGGGTGTACTTAGCGATTTTTTGACGAGACAGTACATCATTTGTGCGAAGAAGATTGGGGAGCCTAATTCATGCCAAAGGTGACTGTTATTATTCCAAATTACAATGGAGAGAGTCTTTTGCCAGTCAGTTTGCGATCCCTTAGGAAACAGGAATTCGGGGACTTTTCTTTACTGGTTGTCGACAATGGATCGGTAGATAGATCGATTGAAATCATAAAAGAAATTTATCCGGAATGTAGGGTGATCGAACTAAATAGGAATTATGGCTTTTCATACGCAGTAAATAGGGGGATAGAGAGCTCGAACTCCGAATATGTTGCACTTCTTAACAACGATGTTGAGGTTGCCCCTAATTGGCTTGGAGAAATGGTTAAGGCTCTTGAAGCTCATAGGGATGCGGCTTCGTGTAACCCGAAGGTTTTAAGGTACCATGAACGAAACCGCATTAATGTTCTGGGAATAAGGTATAACAAGAATAGTGAAGTCGAGATCATAGGAGCTGGAAAAGAAGACAAAAATGAAATTACTGAAGTGAAGTACATTTTCGGAGTTAACGCGGGGGCATCCCTTTACCGAAAAGAGATGTTTGAGGACATAGGGCTTTTTGATGAGCTTTTTTTGCTTCATTTGAAGATGTGGATTTGAGTTTCAGGGCCCAGCTTGCTGGATACAAGGCGATATATGTGCCGGGTGCTCGGGCATATCATATGGTGGGGGCCACCATAAAAAGAAAAAGATATTTTCAGACTTACCTTAATAGCAGAAATTCGCTCATATGTTTCCTGAAAAATATGCCTTACGAACTTTTGAAGAAGAACTTATGGCAAGTTGTAGGGTACAGATTTTCTATCTTTGCAAAAAGGACCTTCCTCTACTTTTACAAGGTAAGAACCTACTATTTTCTCAAAGGTATTATAGCCGCATTTCTCAAATCCCGCTACATAATTGAAGCGAGAAGGGAAGTTCAGAAAAAAAGAAGGGTTTCAATAGAATACCTTTCCTCAATTATGGACAGAGACTTCCTTTAAAACCATGCGATTCCATTTGATTGACAAGAAGATAGAGGAAGTCGTTAAAACCCAGCACTTTAACGGAGGGAGGACTTACAAGGTCGTGGATTTAGGAGGGATGAAAATATTCGTGAAGTTCTTTAAAGAAAGGGGAATAGCAGGTTTTCTTAGAAATTTTTTTTCCCCGAGAGGGAAAAAAGAATTCCAAGTTCACAATAAGTTAGTAAGACTGGGCGTAGAGGTGCCAAAATGCTATGGATATGGAATTACCTTCTCTGGTTCTTTTTCTGTCTGGAGACACATCCCCGGGGAAAGCTACTTAAAAGCGTTTAGAAAAAGTGAGGATCGAATCATACTTTTAAAGAGGCTTGCCCATTTTCTGAGGCAGCTTAAAGATAAGGGCATAAGGCATGACGACCTTCACCTCGAAAATTTGATTGTCCATGAGGATCGTTTAATCCTTGTGGACTTGCACAAAGTAAAAGTAAAGAAAAAGCTCGAAATAGGGGATGAGGTATCTAACCTTTCCCATGCATTGAACATGATCTACCATGTACTAAGTGAAAACGAGAAGGAAGCCTTCTTTGACTTTTACGGTAAACCTGAGCTTAAAAGCGTTGTTGAGAGAAGACTTGAGATTTTGAAAGAAAGATGGATAAAGAAAAAGATGGGGAGGGCATTTAGGGAGAGTTCGGTAGTCTCAAAAGGTGATGGATATATACTCATAAAGGGGTTTGAGGGCATAGAGACGGGGGAGTTTGTGCGGGAGATAAAGAAGGACAAAAAAGTGGAAATCCTTAAGTACGCAAACTGCATAAAGAAGGTATATAGAGGCAAAGGAAGGCTTAAAAAGGCCTGGAGAAATAGTGTTGTCCTCGAATATATGGGGTTAGGCATAACTCCGAAGGTCTTTGCCTTAAGGCTCCCTAATTTTTTTTCTTCTGGATTTATCCTCATGGAGGATCTTTCAGAAAAGGGCAAAGAGCTCGATAGGTATTTAGACGGAGATTACGGGAAGATGAGCTACCAGGATAGGAGAACTTTCATAAGGAACTTCTCGACCTTTTTTGAAAAAATTTTGAACCACGGAGTCTTCCACAAGGATCTGAAAGGCTGTAATATTTTTGTGAAGGGAGGATGTGAATTTTGCGTCTTAGATATCGAGGACATAGAATTCAAAAAGGTAAGCAAAGAAGAAATCCTTTCGATGCTCAAAAAACTAAATAATACGATCCCCAAAAAAATCAGCCTGAAAGAGCGTATGAGGTTTCTCGCCTCTCTTTCTCAGTTCTCGAAGAAAGAAAGGAATGAGATCATAAAAGAAGTTATCGAGTCTTCGAAAGAAGAGGAGATCGTTTACGAGGGAGAAGATGGATTAAGAAGGGAATCATGGAGAAATTAAAGATAGCCTTCTTAATACAGGGGAACAAGGTTGCCTCAAGTAGACTCCGGGTTCTGCAGTATATTCCCTATCTTGAGGATTCGGACATAGATCCACACGTGATGGAGTATCCGAGAGATATTTTTAGCTGGGCAAAAGCCTTTAGCTTTTTAAAAGATTGTGACGGGGTCTTCTTTCAAAGAAAAAGACCGCCTACCTTGATCTTAAAGCTATTAAAGATGAGAAAAAAGAAAATCATCTATGATGTCGATGACGCTGTTATGTTCAAAAATTCCCTTTCAAAAAACCCTTATTCCTTAAGGAGAAGGCTCAGTTTCAAGAGAACCGTCCGTCTTTCTGACCTCGTAATCGTTGGAAATAGTTTTCTTAAGGAGGAAGCAGAGAAGTATAGTAGGAACGTATACGTTCTCCCAACACCGATCGACGGGAAGAGATATTACCAGAGACCCCTATCGGCTGGGAGCGAGGTCATCCTCGGATGGATTGGAGATCATGGGAGCATTCACTATATGGAAAGTTACAAGGATGTTTGGGAAGAAATAGGGAAGAGATTCAAAAATGTGAGCCTTACAATCATTTGTGATACTTTCATAGAAACCAAGTACATAAGAGTTAATAAGGTTTTCTGGAGCTTAGAGAGTGAAGTGGAGGAGCTCTCAAAGATAGACATAGGTCTTATGCCTCTTTTTAATGATCTCTGGTCCAGGGGGAAGTGTGGATTCAAGATTCTCCAGTACCTGGGGATGGGGATTCCATCTGTTTGCACCCCTGTTGGAATAAATAAAGATATTGTACAGGATGGTGTTGAAGGTTTTTGGGCAAACACAAAGGATGAGTGGGTCGAAAAGATTTCGATTCTCGTAAAGGATCCGGATCTCAGAAGGAGAATGGGCGAAAAGGGCAGAGAAAAGGTAATCAGAAATTACACTGCCGAAGTCTGCGCGCCAAGACTTATAAATTACTTGAAGACTCTATTCTCTCAGTAGCCTATCTTTTTTCTCCAATCGGGCTCGAATTCCTCGTCGAAGAACTTTTCAAGTTTCTTTAAAATCTTTTTCCATCCCGACTCATGCTCGCTCGTTAAGACATCCTTTAAGAATGGCACTATCTCGCCGAGCTTATTCTTCGGTAGATAGGCTCTCGCTTTCATCTCATATGATTTTTTGAGCGAATCTGAATTCAGGGAGTGGGCGGTAAGCATAACGACTTTAAGACCCTTTTTTACCGCAAGATCAAGAAGGTCGAAACCTCTAACCCCCATAATGTCGAGGATAACGATGTCATAGTTATTTTTTTCGATTTTCTCCTTTGCCTCCTCAAATGTGGTTGCCTGGTCAAACTTACAGGTTTCGCATGCATCAAGGATCTCCTCTTTCAGAACGTCAAGCACATCCGGCTCGTCGTCTACTGCGAGGATTTTTTTTCCATCCAGTATAGGCTCCTTCATCTTTTACCCTCCTATAGTCAGTTTAGAAGGATATACCACACGAGTAGGATAAATGTAAATCAAAAGATTATGGACCTAAAACATAATAGATGTTTTTCCCAGTATGGAGAGTTTATGTTATCGACCGTTACGCCCCTTGACTTTGAAGCGTGAATAAATTCGTTTTTGTTTATGATGATTCCCGCGTGCAGATCTTTCTGGATTCTAAAAAAAACTATATCCCCTGGCAGTACGTTCTCTCTTCGTACCTCAATCCCAGATTTGAGCAATTTTTCCGTTGAAAGAGGAAGGTCTATGTTAAAAGACTTGAAAACATAGTAAATTAATCCACTGCAATCAAACTTTTCTGGACCCTTGCCCCCTGCTAAATAGGGTCTTCCTATAAGGGAGACTGAAAGTTCCACAACCCTACTCCTTAGAACTCCCGCATCCTCATAGACCCTTATTTTTTTGGGAGCGCATGAGGAAAGGAAAAAAAGAAGGCACGTTATAGAAAGGAGAAGAATCGCATGTCTATTCATACGTATCTTTTCACTATGGGTATCACGTCTTCGAGGGTTTCGCCAAAGATCGGATATTTGACGGACTTTAGAACAGTTTTATCAGGATTAAACCCTATAGATACCCCCACACTCTCGAACATACTCAAATCCCCGATCCCATCCCCCACTGCAAGCGCCTCTTCTTTTCTTAAGGCGAGTTCATTCAACATTTTTTTTACCACCTTATCCTTTTTGTTTTGTTCAACTTTTATCCTTATCTCTCCTGTAAGAGCTCCATCGAAACTCAAAAGTTCATTAGACTCTGCGTAATCGATACCGAGTAGATCCTTTACCCTGTTTACGAGGAGTGATAACCCAGTAGAAATTATGGCGGTCACCAAACCCATTTCTTTAAAAGCCATTACCATCTCCTTGGCACCTGGCATAAGAGGAATCTCTTCTATTATTCTCATAATCTCCTTTACTGGAATACCAGCCCAGAGCTGGGCGTCCCTTTTACAAAATTCATAGTAATCTATTTTTCCATCAAGGTAAAGCCTCTCGTACTCTTCTGCAAGGCCTTCCCAGAGGTTGAGCCTTCTGTGCAGATATTCCCAGCTGCTTTTCACTCTTGTGAGAGTCCCATCACAGTCGAGGAAGACTATTTTTATGGGCACTTTCCATTTATAACATTGAAAAGGGCAAAAATCTACCGTACAATCTTTTAGATGTAGTGGATTGGGAAAGAAGATATAAAGAAGGGTTCTACCCAAGTTCACTTGAAGCTCACTGGCTCCTTAAAGAGTTTTGTGAACATATACCTTTCCCTCCTGTCCTCGAGATAGCGATGGGAGTTGGCAGAGATACCTTATTTCTTGCAGAGAAGGGGTACGAGACCGTCGGCATTGACATTTCAATGGAAGCTTTAAAAAATGCGAAGGTGAGACTCAATTCAAGGAAACTCGAAAATGTTCTCTTAATAAAAGCGGATGCTTTACGTCTTCCCTTCAAGGATGAGTCCTTCGGGTGCGTCGTTATTTTTTACTTTCTTTTGAGAGAGGCTATCGAAGAAATAAAAATGATGCTCAAAAAAGGGGGACTCGTCATATACGAGACATTCTTGAAGAGGCAGAACATGGTCGATAGATGGCGGAATCCCCAGTATCTTCTCGATGATGGAGAGCTTTTATTCCTTTTTCGCGATTTTGCATGTATATTTTACGAAGAAGGTCTCTTCAAAATAGAGGGAAAATTAAAAGCGATAGCGAGGTTTGTCGGCAAAAAAATATGATCGTTGATTGGCATCCAGAAAGGCCAAAGAAGAGCGTAACTAATAAGATAACGGATGTGCTTCTCTCAGGTGGTATAATCGCTTACCCCACCGATACACTTTACGGCTTGGGGTGTGATTTTTACAATGTAAGGGCAGTAAGGAAGCTATCAAATATAAAAAAACTCGATGAAAAAAAGGCTTTGAGCATCATTTGCAGATCTTTCAGTGAGGTGAGCACCTATGCTGTCATGAACGATTTCGCCTTCAAAATCATGAAATCGATTCTTCCGGGGCCCTACACAGTGATATTGAAAGCGAAAAAGATAGTTCCCAAGATCATGATGACCGTAAGAAAGGAAATAGGGATAAGAATTCCATCACACAAGGTCCCCATTGGCCTTGCTAATCTAATAGATAGACCCATAATTAACACAAGCGCAAGAGTTGTAGATGGAGAAATACTCTGTGAAGCGAGGGAGATTGAAGAGAGACTTAAGGGACTTGTTGATCTAGTTATAGACGGTGGAATCTTAAGGGGAGAGCCATCGAGCATAATAAGAATTGTGGAAAATAGGGTGGAAGTCATAAGGAGAGGAAAGGGGCCTACAGAATTTCTTCTCCAGTAGAATCCCTTTGATCATCCGATTCAGATAGAGCTTCCTCAAAGGATTCTTCAAAATCCTCACCAAGTTCCTCACCTAATTCTTTACCCATCCTTCTCACGAATTTTTCGATGCTCCTCGGGTCATTCTCATCAATGTCGGAAAATTTTGAGGGGTCGAGAAGACTTTCCATTCTCTTTTCTTCGCTTTTCAGAATAGCTACCCTTGAGATCAACCTTTCCATCTCCCTATTCCCGCAAAGTTTGCAATAAGGTTCTATGGTCTCACTCACTCTGAGAGAAATAAAAGTTGAGACTTTTTTACACTTCCCACACCTATACTCATATATGGGCATCCCCGAACTCCAGTTTTGATTATACTGAAAGAGAGAACCCTTTTCAATATCTTATCTCGCCTCAATAGATTCAAAAGATGTATAATACAAGCCAAATGGAAGGAAAAGATTTGAGAAGATCGGACGTGCTTATCTGTACAAGCCTCTCTTCTTTTCTTACACCTCTTTCCCTTTCTGCAGTGAACGTTGCTCTCCCTAAAATGGGTAGTGAGCTGAAGATGAATTTAGTGGAACTAAACTGGGTTGCCACATCCTATCTCATAAGTTCAGCCTGTTTTCTTCTCCCTCTCGGAAAAATTGCGGACACCTATGGAAGGAAGAAGGTTTTTCTTCTGGGGATGACCTTATTTACCTTTATGTCTCTATTTTTGAGCATCTCAGGCTCTTTCGCAACTATGGTTGTTTTGAGAATGGTCCAGGGTGTTGGAGCAGCCATGATTTTTGGAACTGCTTTAGCTATCCTGAGTTCCGCGTTCGATCCGAAAGAGAGGGGAAGAGTCCTGGGGATAAACGTCGCATCTGTTTATCTTGGTCTTTCCCTAGGGCCTTTCATCGGCGGACTGATAACCCAGAATTTGAGCTGGAGGCTCGTTTTTGGTATGAACGTTCCGATTGGCATACTTGTTGTTCTTTACACCTTAGCAAAAATTAAGGGAGAGTGGTACGGAAAGAGGGAGGAAGGTTTCGATTTTTTTGGCTCTTCTCTCTATGTACTCAGCATTTCTCTCATAGTGATAGGTTTTTCAAAGATTCCAAAAATCGAGACATTACCGGTACTCACAGGCGGGGTATTTGCCCTACTCATTTTTGCTTACAGGGAGTCAAAGACAGGAAATCCCATTTTCCAGATTAGGATGATCAGGAAAAACAGAGTTTTTGCGTATTCTAATCTTGCCGCACTCATTCACTACGGATCCACTCACGGTCTTTCTTTCCTTATGAGTCTCTTCCTTCAGAACATAAAAGGCCTTCCCCCGGATAAAACGGGATTTATCCTCGTTGCGCAACCGATCGTCCAATCCCTTCTATCCCCCTTCGCGGGAAGAATCTCAGATAAAATAGAACCGAGGATAGTATCCTCGATCGGTATGGGGATTACAACCACCGGCATCTTACTCTTATCTCTCTCTAAGCCCTCAACAGAAGTAGTGCTGATATTGGTCAGCTTGATCATTGTCGGCACGGGCTTTGCCCTTTTCGCCTCACCTAATGCTAACGCGATTATGTCGTCTGTGGATCCCGAATTTTATGGCACCGCATCCTCTATGGTCGCCACGATGAGGCTCATAGGCCAAGTGTTAAGCATGGGGGTAGTGATGATCGTATTTTCCCTTGATGTATCAAGAAGGATGATAGACGAGAATATTCACCCTCAGTTCATGGAAGCTTTTAGAACCACCCTTCTCATCTATTCTTCCGCATGCGCTTTTGGAGTAATCATATCCTTGAAGAGAGGAAAAATTCGGTGATTGAATTCCCGTAAAATTCCCATAGCGCGAGTCTTTGACAATGTCTTCCTGAAGCCTTATAATAATGGTGATTTTTTTCACTTTCTTCCGGAGGGCTTTATGAATCGCGAGTATAGAGGTAGTAGCAAGTATATGGCATCAAAAGAACTAATGGAAATAGTGAATGTTGCGATAGCCTTAGGTAAGCCCCTATTGATAAAGGGAGAACCTGGCACGGGAAAAACTCTTCTTGCACACAGTATCGCAGAGGCCTTAAATAAAAAACTAATAGTCTGGAATATAAAATCGACCACAAAGGCAAAGGATGGACTGTACGTTTATGATACTGTCCAGAGGCTGAATGATGCGAGGTTTGGGGACAAGGATATTTCAGACATAAGGCAGTACATAAAATTAGGGAAGTTAGGTCAGGCGTTCGTTTCTGAGGAGCAGGTTGTCCTTCTAATAGACGAGATTGACAAGGCAGATATAGAGTTTCCGAACGATCTACTCCATGAACTCGACGAAATGTCCTTCTATATTCCAGAACTCAACGAGGAAATAAAGGCGAAACACAGGCCAATAGTCGTTATAACAAGCAACGCTGAAAAGGAATTACCCGATGCCTTCTTGAGAAGGTGCGTATTTCATTACATAGAATTCCCAACCCCGGAAATGATGGAAGAGATAGTGAGGGTCCATTTTCCTGACATAGAAGGGAGGCTTATCAGGGAGGCTATAAAGAAATTTTACTGGATAAGGGAAATAGAGGGACTGAAGAAAAAACCCTCAACGAGCGAGCTCCTTGACTGGATAAAGGCCTTGAGCATAGGGGGAGTCGATCCTGAAAAAATAAGTAATGAGATACCCTTTCTTGGGACGTTGCTCAAAAACGAACAGGATACGCAAAGACTTGAGCGTTTTGTGATGGCTAAAGAAGGAACGTACGGGCTAAGAAGAAGGTTCATATAACGAGATGTTCACAGGGTTTTTCTTTAAACTGAGGGAGAAGGGTGTACCAGTAACGATAACAGAATGGTTGTCCTTCATCGAAGCTCTTTACCGGGGTTTTTTCAACTCAAACCTAAACCATCTATACTACATTGGGAGGGCATTTCTCGTTAAAAGCGAAGCCTATTACGACATGTTCGATCTCGCATTTCAGGAGTACTTCGGTGGAATAAAAACGGAGGATGCAGAGCTCGAAAAGGTTCTTGAGTGGCTCGAAGACCCAAGGAATAAACTCCCCCCACTTACCCCCGAAGAGATTGAGGAGCTAAGAAGGCGCGTTGAAGAGTTCCAGAGGAACGTGAACATGGAGGAACTTTTAAAGCAGTTCAGAGAAAGACTGGCGGAACAAAAGGAGAGACACGAGGGGGGGGATAAATGGATAGGAACGGGAGGAAGATCCCCATTTGGGGCCTTTGGATACCATCCTGGAGGGATAAGGGTAGGAGGGGAGTCGTGGATGCAGTCTGCGGTAAAAGTTGCAGGGGAGAGGAGATACAGGAATTATAGGAATGACAGGATCCTCGATGTGAGACAGATAAAGCTTGCCCTAAAGAGGTTGAGGGAGCTAAAGAGGGAAGGAGCTCAGGAGCTCGATTTAGAAGGGACAGTGGAGAAGACCGCAAAAGAGGGAGGGGAGCTCGAGCTTGTCTACACCCGTTCGAGGGAGAATTCCGTCAGGTTGATCCTGATCATGGATACGGGTGGTTCAATGCTTCCCTATACTGAGCTCTGCGAGAGGCTTTTTTCTGCCGCTTCCCAGATGGAACACTTCAAAGAATTCAAACATTACTATTTCCACAATTGCATATACCAAGATATCTTCGAAGACATTGCAAATTACAAGAGGGTACCAACGGAGAAGCTATTTATAAATTTCCACAGTGGCTATAAAGTCATAATAGTCGGGGATGCGAGAATGGCCTACTCTGAACTTTTCGAGGTGAATGGATGTATAGATTACTTTTACACTAACGACAGGCCAGGAATTGAGTGGCTTTCAAGAATAAGGCAGCATTTCCCATACTCTGTGTGGCTGAATCCGACCCCGAAAAGTTTCTGGAATCACGTGACTGTGGATGCTATAAGAAAGATATTTCCTATGTTCGAACTGACGCTCGATGGACTGAAAGAGGCCGTCTCTGCTCTTACTTCAAAGTCAAAGCAAATCCAAAGCTAAAGGAGCTTATAAAGTTCCTCCTTCAGAACATCGATTGCCAATTCCTTTGGTACGTTCTTCTTAGTTATAAGGCCACGGGAAAATATGAAAGCGTTCTTCGAACCGAAAGCGACTCCTAAATCTGCATCTTTTGCTTCTCCAGGCCCATTCACTTCGCACCCCATTATTGCGACCTTTACGTACTTCTCTATATGGATGGTTTCCCTTTCAAACTCTTCCACAATCTCCCTTAGATTCGTTCTGCATCTTCCACAGGTAGGACATGATATTATATTGATACCCCTTTTTCTAATTCCCAAACTGGCGAGGATCTGATAGGCAGCCATAACTTCGTGAACAGGGTCAGCAGTGAGGGAGATCCTTATAGTATCCCCAATTCCTTCGTTAAGAAGTATACCGATTCCCACAGAAGACTTGATGGCGCCAGAGAAAAGGGGGCCAGCCTCTGTTATTCCAATGTGTAAAGGATAATCACAAAGGGATGAAAACTTCCTGTAAGCTTCAATGGTCTCTAAAACATCGGACCCTTTTAAGGAAACTTTAATTTCGTTCCATCCCACATCCTCGAAAAGTTTGATGTAGTAAAGTGCACTTTCGACCATCGCTTCGGGGTTTGCCCTTCCATATTTTTTCAATATTCTTTTTTCTATCGAGCCAGAATTAATCCCTATTCTTATCGGAGTTTTTGTTTCCTGAGCCAGTTTTGCAACTTCCCGCACTTTACGGACGTTATTTATCGTTCCGGGATTTATTCTTATGCAATCGACCCCCATCTCCATGGCTTTAAATGCGATTCTTGCGTTAAAGTGGATATCTCCTATTACGGGGATGTCTACCTCTTTCTTTAAGAAAGGTATCACATTGCAGCTCTCTTCGGTGGGGAGAGCAACTCTTATAAGTTCACATCCCGCTTTTTTTAATTCCCTAAGCTGGATAAGGCTACCTTCGAGATTCTCGGGATCGGTTTTCAGCATAGATTGGACAGCGATAGGGTTTTCGCCACCAATGGGAACATTCCCTATCTTTATGACCCTCGTTTTCTTCCTCTCTATTGCCATCGGTATGATCATTCTATTTTTTGAAGCAAAGTTTGTCAATTGTGAAATTTGTATGGTTGGTCGCCTCTTAAGGTTAAAATAGGAGATTGACATAGGGGAAATAAATTTGGAAAATATTTGAGATTTTGCAGGAATTGCTATAAAGGAGATTCCTTTAAAAGGGCGGGGAATTGCTTGCGATAATAGGTGGTTCTTCACTTTTAGGCTCCACTATCTTCGAAGAGTGGGAGGAAGAGATCCTCGAAACTCCTTACGGGGAAGTTTCTTTGAAGAGGTCTAATGATTTGATTTTTCTTCAGAGACACGGAAGTGAATTTCTACCTCCGCACAGGATAAACCACAGAGCGAATATTTGGGCTCTCAAGAAAAAGGGTGCAAAAAGGATAGTGGCCATAAATTCTACTGGAAGTCTGAAAGAGAGCTTAAGACCTGGCACTTTCCTTATCCCCCATGACTTCTTCTGTCCCTGGGTTATCCCGACGCTCTTCGATAGAGAGTGCAGGTTTTTCGTCCCGAGGATGGATGAAGAGCTTATGGAATTGATTTACAGGATAGGGAAGGATTCTGGTATAGATGTTAAAAAAGGGGGGATCTATATCCAGACTCTGGGACCGAGGTTTGAAACTGTCGCTGAGATCGATTTTTTCAAGAATATAGGAGACGTTGTGGGGATGACTCTCGCTTCTGAGGCCACCCTTGCCTTAGAATGCGAAATATCCTATGCGAGCCTCTGTTCAATCGATAACTATTGCCATGGTATAGGTGAGGGAAGGCTAAAAATAGAAGGAGTGCAAGAATTTCAGAGGATGAACCTTCTTAGTATCGAAAAATTTCTGAAAACTCTTATAGAGAGGGAGAGAAGATGAGGATCCTTATAAAAGGGGTAGAGCTAAATGGGGAGACCAAGGACATATATATAAACGACGGGAAGATTGAGGAAATAGGAGTATGCAAGAAAGAGGCTGATAAAGTGATAAAGGGAGAAGGGAAGGTTGCTTTACCTTCATTCATAAATGGCCATACCCATGCGGCTATGACCCTTTTCAGGGGATATGCGGACGACATGCCACTTAAGAGGTGGCTTGAGGAAAAGATATGGGTTCTTGAGAGGAAATTGACAGAAGAGGACGTTTACTGGGGTGCGAAACTCGCGTGTCTCGAGATGATAAAGAATGGAATAACTGTTTTTAATGACATGTACTGGCATTGGGAGGCGACTGCAAGAGCCGCTTTTGAGATGGGGATAAGAGGTTTCATAAGCGCGGTCTTCATCGATATGTTCGACAGAAAAAGGGCTGAAGAGCAAATAGAACTTAACCTTAGGCTTTACGAACTCTCCAAAAAATATGCCCCTAATGCGGTTTTTACTCTGGGGCCCCATGCGATCTATTCGGTTTCGAAGGATAGCCTTGAATGGGTCAGCGAGTTCTCGAGCAAGAATAATGTGCTTATTCACATGCACCTTTCGGAGACGGAAGAAGAGATCATTTTTTCGCGGGAAAGATACGGTATGACACCCGTTGAATTCTTAGATTCAATAGGCATGATAACGGACAGGTTCATAGGATGTCACGGGTGCTGGTTAACAGAAAGGGAATGTGAGATACTTGGAAAGAAAGGGGGAAAAATAGTACACATGCCAGTCTCAAACATGAAGCTGACCGTTGGAAGGGTCGTACCCCATCAACTTCTCTCAAGACACAAAGTTAACTATTGCCTTGGTACTGATGGGTGTGCCTCAAACAACCACCTTGACATGATCGAAACGATGAAATTTGCGTCCCTTTTAGCTAAGTTCTCTACAGGGGATCCTACTATACTTCCGGCCCATGAGGTATTTGAATTGGCGACAAAAAAAGCTGCCTCTATCTTTTTCCTCGGAAATTGGGAAATAAGTGTGGGTTCGGAGGCGGACATAATCCTCATCGATCTGGATAGGCCAGAATTCGTCCCGCATTTTGATCTATATTCGGATATCGTGTACGCTGCAAATGGGTCATGTGTAGATACTGTTATATGTATGGGAAATGTTATAATGGAGAACAAAGTGGTGCCAAATGAAGAGGAGATTATGGATAAGGCAAAAAAAGTCGCAAGATCTTTAGTGGAAAGAAGGTAATTTATGAAATTCATATGTGATTCTATGCTGGGAAGGCTTGCAAAGTACTTGAGGATCCTCGGTTTGAACGCGATTTATTTCCGTCCCTCAAAAAAAGGGGCTGAAAGGGTTTTTGAGGAGCCTTACATCTTTTTCACGAGAAGGAAAAAGTCCCCTTACAAGAACAGTGTATACATAAGGTCAGATCACGTTCAGGATCAGCTTAAGGAGGTAAAGAGCATCATAAGACCGTACATTGATCCTTCGCTTATAATGACAAGGTGTCTAAAGTGTAATAGAGAACTGGAAAAAATAGAGAAAGAAAAGGTAGAACCCTTTGTACCTGAATACGTCTTTCACACTCAAGAGGAATTCCGGATATGCCCCCAGTGCAAGAGGGTCTACTGGAGCGGATCACATGTGGAGAACATGTCTAAGTGGATAAAGGAGCTACTCGAAATTTAAAGATGTGAAAGAAAGTCTCACATTTGCAAAGATCTTCAGGAAACTGAGAGAGTATTTTCCCGAAACAGTTGAAGAGAAAAAGAGTGATGATCCGTTCTTCACCCTCTGTATCACAATCATAAGCCAAAGGACAAAGGATGAAGTTACAGATGAGGTGGCGAACAAGCTGAAAGAAAGAATAAAGAAACCTGAGGATCTCCTTTCAATACCGGAGGAGGAGCTTGAAAAGCTCATATTTCCGGCTGGCTTTTACAGGAACAAAGCTAAGATCCTTAAGGAAATTGCCAGAACTATCCTTAATAGATACGGTGGAAAGGTACCTCAAACCTTAGAGGAGCTTCTTAGCATTAAGGGGATAGGGAGAAAGACTGCGAACCTCGTTCTTTCGCAAGGCTACGGAAAGCTCGCGATATGTGTTGATACGCACGTTCACAGGATTTCCAACAGGTTAGGTCTCGTAATGACAAAGAATCCGGAAGAAACCGAGTTTGCTCTAAGGAAGATAATGCCGAAAAAATACTGGAAGTATTACAACGGCCTTATGGTTAGCTTTGGAAAGACCATATGTAAGCCAGTCTCTCCTTTCTGTAGCAGATGCCCACTTAGGTATCTCTGCCCAAGGGTAGGTGTAAAAAGATGGAGATGACATTTAACTTTTGGCTTTACATTCCAAGACTTTTTCTGTTAATTTTGCTAATCCAATGAGAAAAAAGAGAATCCTTTTCTTTACCCTCTTCATCCTCTTTTTCACATGTTCAGCTTTCCCAGCGGAAAGGGAAAGAATATTGAAGATAGAGGTTATAGGGAATGAAAGGGTAGACAAAGGAGTCGTGTTGAACGCCATAAAATCAAGGGAGAACGATATGTACGATCCTGATAGATTGAGGGAGGACCTAAAGAGCATTTACAGGACAGGATATTTCAGCGACGTTCAAATAGACGTAAAAGAGACCGAAAAAGGCAAGATAGTGACTTTTGTTGTTATAGAAAGACCTGTTGTGAGGGCAATATACATCTACGGAAACAAGAAGGTAAAAACTAATGATATAAAGGAAAAAATCAAGATAAAACCGAACACGGTTCTAAATACGGAAAAAGTGAAAGAGAGTGTGGACGAGATAAAGAAACTCTATTCAGGAAAGGGATACTACGCAACAAAGGTTGAATCGGAGATAACTTATGAGGAAACATACGACGTGACAGTTACTTTTAAGATAGAAGAGGCAAAAAAAGCCTTTGTTAGAAAGATTGAGTTCATCGGAAATAAAAGCTTCAAACCAGGTGAGCTAAAGAAGTACATGAGGGTAAAGGAAAAAGGGATCTTCTCATGGTTTACTGGCAGTGGACTGCTTGACGAAGAAGCTCTCGAGGAGGATAGAAAAAACATAGAGGCTTTTTACATGGACAGGGGATATGTGAACGTAAAGACGGGGTCCCCGGAGATAAAAATTTCTGAAGATGGGAAAAGCATAACCATAACAATGCAGGTTGAGGAAGGATCGGTATACAGAGTTGGAAAAATAGATTTTTCGGGAGACGTAATAGTTCCGAAAGAGGAGCTGAATAAAACAATATCTTTAAAAACTTCGGAGGTTTTCAGAAGCGGTCTTTTCCAGAAAGATATACTCAAACTCACAGACCTTTGCCAGGACAAAGGTTACGCGTTCTGCGAGGTCGTTCCTTTGACATCGATAGATGAGGAGGAGAAAAAGGTAGATGTTACATTTGACATAAGAAAGAATGAGGAGGTTTACTTCAACAGGATAAATATAATAGGGAACGTAAAGACGAAGGACAAGGTTATAAGGAGAGAGCTAAAGTTTGCAGAAGGTGATAGGTTTTCGGCAACTAAGCTTTCTGAAAGCAAAAAAAAGTTGAGAAACACCACCTTTTTCAAAGAAGTCGATATGAAGATCCAGAGAACGGAGAGGCCTGATAGGGTAAACGTCGATGTCGTTGTGGAAGAAAGACCAACGGGTACTTTGAGCATGGGAATAGGGTATAGCACAGCAGAAAAGGTCGTAGTCTCTGGAACGATCTCCCAGGACAACCTGTTTGGCACAGGGAGAAAAGTTTACCTTGATGCGTCTCTAAGTTCTCAATCTTCAGATTTCAGGCTCACCTTCGTTGAGCCCTATTTTATGGATTACAGACTTTCAACAGGGGTCTCCCTTTCAAATTACAGAAAAATAATGGAGGATTATAATTACAGGATAACAGGCGGGAGCTTATTTCTAAACAGGCCACTTAAGGACTATGTGAATCTTGGCATGAAATATAGATACGAGAGAAATGCTGTTTATAATGTCGATGAAACTGCAAGCAAATACATAAAGGAGCAAAAGGGAAAAAGGACAGTAAGTGCTCCTACCTTATCCCTTGGTAAAAATACTATTGACGATATCCTAAACCCCACCCACGGAGACTTTGGAGATATATCTTTAGAGTGCGCAGGGGGTATATTCGGAGGAAATGTGGATTTTGTTAGATCTGTTGCTTACTACGGTAAATACATAAGGGCTGGATTCTGGGATAGCACGTTCATGGTAAGAGGGACAGTTGGTTCCATCTGGCCTTATGGAAGAAGAAACCTTCCAGTCTATGAGAAATTCTTCGTTGGAGGCATAAACTCAATAAGGGGGTTTAAATACGGAGAGGCGGGTCCAAAAGACGAGGAGGGGGAGGCAATAGGAGGAAAAAAACAGATCATTTTTAACGCTGAATGGATATTCCCGATTTTTAAGCCCGCTGGATTGAAGGGTGTTTTCTTTTTTGACTGCGGTCATGGTTTTGATAAGACAGAGGGTTTTTTCAAAGATTACAGATTTGGCTCTGGTTTTGGGATCAGGTGGCTTTCACCTTTAGGGCCCATAAGGCTTGAACTTGGATTTAACCTTTCGCCGAGGAAAGGGGAAAGAAGGAGTGTCTTTGACTTTATGGTAGGGACTTTTTACTAATATAAAGAGACGGAGGTAACATGAGAATCTTCACTTTTACCATCCTTTTCATCTTTTTTCTCTCATTCACCCTTTACGGGCAGCAGATAAATATAGGTTACGTTGATCTGCAGAGGGTTATGCTCGAGTCCGAAAAGGGTAAGGAGGCGAAAAAGACCTTGACAGAGGAAGCGAACAAAATGAAGAAGACCCTCGATGCGAAGCAGGAGGAGCTGCAAAAAATGAAAGATGCTCTGGAGAGGCAGGGGGCGACCATAACTGCCGAGGCGAGGGCTGAGAAGGAAAAGCAGTATCAGACAAAACTTCGCGACTATCAGAGAGCTTACAGTGACTACCAGGCGGAGCTGCAACAGAAGGATATGGAGTTGACCCAGGGTATTCTAAGAGAGATAGAGGAGGTTATAAAAGCTTTGGGAGAGAAAGAGAAGTTCACGATTATATTTGAGAAGAACCAGGCAGGCATTCTCTTTGCTACCCCTGCGATCGATATCACTGATAAGGTCATAAAACAGTATAACGAGATGACAAAAAGACAGGCCCCGAAGAAGTGATGAAGCTGAAGGAGATCTTGGAATTAATAGGAGGCACCCTATTCGGTGACGGAGAAACAGAGATAAGCGGGATATCTTCTCTAAAGGACGCAAAAGAGGGAGACATAACGTTTCTCTTTCGTAAATCATACGTAAATCTGGCTAAAGAGACTAAGGCATCGGCCCTCGTAGTTGGGGAAGACATAGAGATAAAAGAGCTTGGCGAAAGAAATATTTTGATTACTCCTGATCCATTTAAAGCCTATGTAAAAGTCGCCTACCTTTTCGCAAAGGAAGAAGAGAAAGAGGCCTTTGTCAGCCCCCTTGCCTATGTCTCAGATGGTGTTACGATGGGAGAGGGTGTTAAAATCCATCCTTTTGTTTACATCGGGAGGGGTTCAAGGATAGGTAGATTCACCACCATACATCCCTTCGTATATCTGGGAAAGGATGTGAGTATAGGTGAAAACAGTATAATATATCCTAATTGTACGATTTACGATGGAGTGACCATAGGGAACAGGGTTATAATCCATTCTGGAAGCGTGATCGGAAGCGATGGATTCGGGTATTTCTGGGATGGAAAAAGGCACGTTAAGATTCCCCAACTTGGGACAGTAGAGATAGGAGATGATGTGGAAATAGGGGCTAACGTTACGATCGACAGAGCATCTCTTGGTAAGACGTTGGTCAAGAAGGGGACAAAAATCGATAACTTGGTGCAGATCGGACATAACGTGACAGTTGGTGAAGACTCGATAATCGTTGCTCAGGTTGGGATAGGAGGGTCCTCGGAAGTGGGGAATCGGGTGATAATAGCTGGCCAGGTAGGGATCAGAGATCATGTCCGGATAGGAGACGATGTTAAAATTGGAGGTCAGTCTGGTGTTACAAAAGATGTACCTGATGGATCGGAGGTCACAGGTACGCCCCACATGGCTCACAGAGAATGGTCAAGGCTTCAGGCGTACTTGAAGCGGCTCCCTGAACTTTTCTCAAAAGTCAAAAAGATCGAAGAAAAAATAAAGCTGGGAGAGAATAGATGATAGAGACAAAGGAAATAATCAAACTTTTGCCTCACAGGTTCCCCTTTTTGCTTGTTGACAGAATAGTTGAATTTGAGCCTGGAAAGCGGGCTGTTGGAATAAAGAACGTGACTTATAATGAGCCTTTCTTCGAGGGACACTTTCCACATACCCCCATTATGCCGGGTGTCCTCATAATTGAGGCCATGGCCCAAACGGGAGGGGTCTTAGCTTTCAAGACTTTTCCCGAGAAAAGAGGGTCAGTCTTTTTTTTGGGGATAGATAACGCAAGATTTAGGAGGCCTGTAATACCTGGAGACCAACTTAAGATGGTTGTGGAAGTTTTGAAACAGAAAATGGATATATGGATCTTCGAGGGAAAAGCCTATGTGAATGATGAGATTGTTGCTGAGGCAAAGATCATGGCAATGTTAAAAGAGGAAAAGGAGAACGAACCTTGATCCACAAAACATCTATAGTCGATAGCAAAGCAGAGATAGATGATAACGTATATATAGGTCCCTATTGTGTGATAGAGGGGAAGGTGACTATAAAAAGGGGGACCAAGCTTTTGAGTCATGTTGTAGTACAGGGGAGGACAACGATAGGAGAGGATTGCATAATAAGTCCTTTTGCCTCAATCGGCGGTCCCCCACAGGACATAACTTACAAGGGTGAAGAGACTGAAACCATAATAGGAAGAAGAAATACGATAAAAGAATACGTGACTATAAACAGGGGGACCCCTCATGGTGGAGGTGTTACAAGGATAGGGGATAACAATTTTATCATGGCTTATTCCCACATAGCGCATGACTGTAAAGTGGGCAGTAACGTAATCATGGCAAACTGCGCCACTCTCGCTGGCCATGTGGAGGTGGAGGATAATGTTGTTTTTGGAGGACTTTGCGCGGTCCATCAGTTCTGCAGGATAGGACGTTTTGCATTTATAAGCGGCCTTACGGGTGTTCCAAAGGATATCCCTCCTTTTATGATCGCTGCGGGCGTAAGGGCGAAGCTTTACGGTTTAAACGTTATAGGGCTTGAGAGGAACAACTTTTCGAGGGAGGAGATAGCAAAGCTTAAAAAGGCGTACAGGATTCTTTTTAGATCTTCCCTGCCCCTATCTACCTCTCTAAAGATCCTTGAGGAAGAGCTCGAAGGGGAAAATATAAAAATACTTATCGAGTTTATTCAGAAGTCAAAAAGGGGAATATGCCGGTAAGGATAGGTATCTGTGGGCTTGGATATATGGGAATGGTATATCTCGACAAGGCCCTGAAGATGGGTGATGTGGAAGTCTCCGCTCTTATAGAAAAGGATAGGGATAAACTAAATCTGCTTAGATGTAGATTCAATATACCATGTTACGAGGATTATAGAAACATAGAGAATGGGATAGACGGTGTGGTCATTGCAAGCCCGGCAAGTACACATTTCGAAATAGCTAAATTCTTCTTGGAGAAGGGTGTTCATGTTTTTGTGGAGAAGCCTCTCGCCCTAACTTATGAGCAGGCTTTTTGGCTCTCAAAGATCGCTGAGTCTAAAGACTTGAAAATTCAAGTAGGTTTTTTAGAGAGATACAACCCTGCCTTTCGAGAAGGGGTAAAATATCTGGAGGATCCGATTTTTTTTGAGGCAAGGAGGATAGGCCCATATCCTCAAAGATCGATCGATGTAGATGTTGTATTAGATTTGATGATCCATGACCTCGATCTTTTGTCTTTTATAAAGAAGGAAAGAGTTGTATCTATCGATGCAGGGGGGGTCAATTTCATTGGTGAAGGGTTCGACGAGGCCTTCGCCGTACTTAAATTTGAGGACTCAACAAAAGGTATTTTCATTGCCAGTAGAATTTCCTCGCAAAGGGAGAGGAGCTTAAGGATCATAGAGGAAGAAAGGATTGTGAACATAGACTTTTTGAATGTTAGACTCTCTATCCAATCAAAAAAACTCGGTTCGACGGATACGAAGATTTTCGAATGTGAGAAAAAAGATCTGGTAAAGGAGGAACTCGAAGATTTCATCCTTTACATTAAGGGCGAAGGAGAACCCTTAACTAAGGCAAGAGATACCCTTTCAGCCCTTTACCTCGCAGAAAAAATAAAAGAGGCCATTGGCAACTCGTAAGGTAGAGATTACCCTGATCTGTGGAGAGTATTCTGGAGAGGTTCATGCTGCGCACCTTATTTCCCGTCTCTCCGCTCTTTTGAACTTCAGTTTACAGGGAGTGGGGGGTCCCCTTCTCAAAAAGGAGAAGATGGAACTTATCCACGATTATAGAGAAATCTCAGTAACTGGGCTGACAGAGGTTTTCAAAAAACTGGTCTCTTTAGAGAGGGTCTACAGCGCAATTAAAGACCATATCAAAAGAACTAAGCCGTCGCTCGTTGTCCTTGTGGACTTTCCAGGTTTTAACCTGAGGATCGCAAAAATAGCCAAAAAGGAAGGTATTCCAGTCGTCTACTACATACCACCACAGCTTTGGGCATGGGGAAAGTGGAGAATAAAGAACATAAAAAGATACGTTGATCTCGTAATCTGCTTTTTTCCATTTGAAAAGGTCTTCTATGATTTTCATGGCGTAAGGTGTACTTTTGTTGGTCACCCGTACGTTTTGACCGTAAAACCGGTTTACGAAAGAGGGGATTTTTTGAAAGAGTTCAGCATTCCAGACACTTATCCAATAATCTCAATTTTTCCGGGGAGCAGGGAGAATGAGGTAAAAAGGCATATGCCTTATCTCAGAGATTCGATTGAAATAATTGAGAGAATGTTTGAAAATCCCTTCTTCGTGATTGCCAAAGCCTCTCAGATAAATGTGGAGGATATAGAGGGGTACATTTCTTTTAGAAGAAACTTGCGGATAGTTCCGAACTTTTCCCATGACGTTCTTTATCATTCTGATTGTGCCATTCTTTCATCGGGAAGTGTTACACTTGAGGCCGCGCTACTTGGTGTCCCTTCAGTTGTTCTCTACAGGCTCTCGACTATTTCTTACATCCTTGGAAGGCTTTTAGTGGATGTTCCATACGTGAGTCTTCCAAATATAGTTCTCAGAAAAGAGGTCTTTCCCGAATTTATCCAGCATGTAGATCCTGAAAAGATTGCTCTTCAAGTGAATGATATGCTAAAAAAAGAGAAAAAAGAAGAAATGTTAAGTTTGAGAAAGGATCTTACTGATCTTTTGCGAGGTCCTGGGAGAGACCCTTATGAGAATGCGGCAAGAGAAATTTTCGATTTTTTAGTGGAAAGATATGGCCCTTTACCTTAGGCTTCTTAAGTACGTTAAGCCTTACTGGGTAAAATTACTACTGGCCATGATTTTTATGGCGATGGTCTCTGCCTCAAATGGGCTAACTGCCTTTATAGTCAAGCCCGTTTTAGATAAGATTTTCTTTGAGAAGAATGCGAGCATGCTTCTTATAGTTCCCGTTGGAATCATTCTTCTGTACCTTGCAAAAGGGGTGTGTGATTACTTTCAGAGCTATCTAATGGGATACGTTGGGCAGAAAGTTGTAACCGATATTAGGAACGTGCTTTTCAGGGCATTACAGAGCCAGCCTCTTTCGTTCTTTGACAGAACACCGACAGGGATAAGCATCTCAAGGGTTATAAACGATGTGAATCTTATTCAAAATACGGTCTCTGACACATTGACAGCTGTTCTTAAGGATGCCTTGACTGTTGTTGCCCTTGTTTTTGTTGTATTTTACAGGGACTGGAAACTCGCGATCATATCCTTCCTCATTTTACCCTTTGCCATATACCCGATCATCAACTTTGGTAAGAGATTGAGAAGGGTTAGCATAAGAACTCAAAAGTCTGTAGCAAGGCTTACGAACTTCCTTCATGAGAACATAACGGGCCAGAGAATAGTAAAGGCATTCTGTATGGAGCCTTACGAGGAGAAGAGATTTGAAGAGGAGAATTTCAACCTCTTTCAAACAATTATGAAGAGATACAGGATAAGAGCACTCTCCTCTCCCATAATGGAGGCTCTGGGTGGGATAGCAGTTGCGGTCATCATATGGTATGGGGGAAGCCAGGTCATCTCGGGAAAGTCAACTCCGGGAAATTTTTTCTCATTCACGGCAGCTCTGCTTATGCTCTATGAGCCTATAAAAAGGCTTAACAAGGAAAACCATAACATCCAGCAAGGTCTTGCGGCAACGGAGAGGGTCTTCGAGATAATAGACAGGCAACCTGAGATAAAGGAGAAAAAAGATGCGAAAGAGCTTGTGAATGTGGAGGGGACCATTGAATTCTTAAATGTATCCTTCAAATACGAGGAAAGGTACATCTTAAAAAACATAAACCTGACTATAAATAAGGGAGAGGTTGTTGCCATCGTCGGAGAAAGCGGGGTTGGAAAGACGACCCTCGTCAATCTTATACCGAGATTCTACGATGTGACAGAGGGATCCTTGAGGATCGATGGGATAGACGTGAGAGACTTGAAGCTAAAATCTTTAAGAGAGAATATAGCGATAGTTACGCAGGAGGTCATCCTTTTTAACGATACTGTCCTAAATAACGTCACCTTTGGGCAAGAAGTAGATATGGAGAGATTAAAAATGGCTATTTCGATGGCCTATGCGGACGAAGTTGTAGCCAAGTTACCGAACGGCTTAAACACAAACATAGGAGAAAAAGGGGTAAGACTATCAGGCGGGGAAAAGCAGAGAATCGCCATAGCGAGGGCAATATATAAAAATGCTCCAATTCTCATTCTCGATGAGGCAACAAGCTCCCTCGATTCGGCTTCTGAGCTCAAAGTACAGAAGGCGATTGAAAATCTGATAAGGGGAAGAACGACAATAATAGTCGCCCACAGGCTTTCGACCATAATGGGAGCAGAAAGGATAATCGTGCTGGAAAAAGGAAGAATAGTTCAGGAAGGGGATCACCAGACCCTCATAAAGGAGGAAGGCCCTTATAAAAGGCTCTTTGAGACTCAGTACAGGAAGGAGAGAAAGAAGGTAATATCCTATGACAGGGTTATAAAGAATGGGTAGGAGGATTAAGACCTTCATGATGCTAAGGATCCTTCCACCGATTGTCTCCCTTTTTCTCAAGTCTTTGGGAAAAACATCCCGCTTCATTCACGTTGATAGAGAATATGCCCGTGAAATATGGTCTTCGACGAACCTCATAGTCTGTTTCTGGCATGGAAGACTACTCATGATGCCATTTGCTTACGAGAGGAATAAGGGGAAGGTTCTAATAAGTAGGCACAGAGACGGAGAGTTCATAGCAAGGGTAATAAGGTACTTTAATTTGGGATCTATAAGAGGATCTTACAGAAAGGGAGGGATATCAACATCGAGAGAGATCATAAGGAGTCTCAAAGAAGGGTATGACGTTGCCATCACCCCGGATGGCCCAAAAGGGCCGAGACACGTTGTAAAGAGGGGGATTATGGAAATAGCGAAAATCTCTGGAAAACCGATTCTTCCAATCTCATACAGCGCTAGTAAAAAAAAATTTTTGATTCCTGGGATAGATTTATCCTCCCGTATCCATTTTCAAAAATCTTTTTCGTCTGGGGGAAACCCATAATAGTGGGGGAAAAAGACACAGAAGAGGATCTGGAGAGGAAGAGAATTGCCCTTGAAAAAGCGCTTATTGAACTCACCGAAAGGGCGGACTTTATCGCATGTGGAAAGTGATTTATAGAGCCATCTCCTACGTTCTTCTACTTCCCGCTCTTTTTTTTCTTCTTGGAAGCAAAAAAACGAGGAAATCTATTTTGGGAAGATTCAGACCGAAACCGAATTTGAGCACAAAAGAAGGGGTGATATGGATCCATGCGGCATCCCTCGGTGAGGCGGTAATTGGTTTGTCTGTTTCTCAATTTCTGTCAGAAAGGACGGATTTTAGCTTTCTTTTCACCACGAATACAACTTATGCGAAGGACTTTATAGAAAGGCATATCACAGGAAAGGGGAAGGTCCTTTACGCACCGCTTGATCTATCCTTTTCATTAGACTCTTTCTTGGAAGGGGTCGATTATAGGGCACTTCTCATAATCGAGACGGAAATCTGGCCAAACATGATATGGAAGGCAAAATCGAGGGCTATCCCGATCCTAATCGTAAATGGGAGGGTTTCAGATAGATCCTTCCCTCTCTATCGGAAAATATCATTTTTTATTAAGCATGTTCTTAGACAAGTCGATTTAGTGCTTGCCCAATCGGATGTTCACGCTCAGAGGTTTTCACTCCTTGGAGTGCCAAAAGAGAGGATTTTGGTACTCGGTAACATAAAGTATCTAAGGAAGCCCCTTTTCGATTTTTCTCAGAAAGATCATGTAATAACCTTTGGAAGCATAAGGAGAAAGGAGATAGACGGAATAATAGAGGTGATGAGGGAAATCAAAAATGACTACCCTGATATCAGTTTTTTCTTTGCCCCCAGGGAGATAACTGCACTTGAGGTGATCGAAAAAAGTCTCGCAGAATCCTTTCGGATCGCCAGACTCTCTTTTATCAAAGAGGCAGGAGGTAACCCTCACGATTGGGATGTGATTCTGATAGATACGGTCGGTGAGTTGGATAAGATATATGCTCAGAGTCTTCTCGCTTTTGTTGGAGGGAGCTTGGCTCCGTATGGTGGCCACAATATTCTTGAGCCCATCTTTTGCGGAACGCCCGTTTTATTTGGCCCATATGTGGAGAATTTCAAAGAGATAGCAAATGATATCTTGGCTTTTGAGGCTGGTTTCATGGTTGGGGACTATGAGGAGCTAAAAAGGACGATTTTACGATTACTCTCGGATGTGGATCTTATAAACTCAGTAACAAAAAATGGCAGGGTGCTTGTGGAAAGAAGGAAAGATGAAATAGAGAAAAAGATGGAGGTCCTATTGGAATTCATAGAAAGAAGGAGGAATTAGTGATATGGAGGAGTTTTCACGTCTTCTCGAGCTGATGGAGAGATTAAGGGGAGACAGGGGTTGTCCCTGGGATAAAAAACAGAAGATCGAATCTTTCAAAACATTTCTACTTGAGGAAGTTTATGAGCTTATCGAGGCCATAGAAAAAGATAACCCCGATTCCATAAAAGAAGAACTTGGTGATCTTCTCTTTCACATAATCTTCATAGCCCAGATATGTAAGGAGGAGGGGAAATTTGAGATAAAAGACGTTTTACGGTTCACCTATGAGAAGATGGTGAGAAGGCACCCCCATGTTTTTTCAAATGAAGAAACGCCGGATTTTATCCCAAAGAAGTGGGAAGAGATAAAGAAAAAGGAGAAAAGAGATTATTCACTTCTGGGTAATGTACCGAAAACTCTGCCAGCCCTTCTCCGTGCCTATGTGGTAACTAAAAAAGTTTCGAGGGTTGGATTCGACTGGGAAAGGATAGATGAGGTCTTTTTAAAACTTAATGAGGAAATAAATGAGCTCAAGGAGGCAGAAAGACTACAAAACAAGGAAAAAATCGCAGAAGAAGTAGGGGATCTCCTATTTACCGTAGTTAACATATCAAGGTTTTACGGAGTCGATCCTGAGGACGCGCTCCGCTCGGCTACTCAGAAATTCATAGACCGCTTTTCTTACATAGAAAAAAATCTCGACCTTAATAAGACGACCACAGAGATGATGGACAGATTATGGGAGGAAAAGAAGGAGATGGAGAAAAAGAGGGGATAAAACCCCCTCTTTTTACTTTGCCTTTGTTACGTTTGCTGCCTGAGGACCCTTGGGACCCTTAACGATGTCGAATTCAACCTTATCGCCCTGCTTTAAAGTCTTGAAACCGTCCTGTTTTATCGCGGAGTAATGTACGAAGACATCTTCGCCATTTTCCTGCTCGATAAAACCATAACCCTTTGAATCGTTGAACCATTTTACTCTACCTACTGGCATACTGCTTAACTCCTTTCAAAAAAATTAAAGCTACGTAGCTTCACCGCTATCATATGATTATTCGGTCTATATGTCAAGATAAATATTTATTGGAAAACAGGCAGGTCGAGCGAATACGCGGGATACTTGACCGGATGATAGAATCTACAACTGGCTAATGTACCTCTCAATGTAACTTTTCACCTCTTCTTTGGGTTCAAAAATTCCAAAGTGTCCCTCACAAAGGATATCGGCTCTCAAATCGAGGAGCTTTTTTAGCGAGAATTTTGCCATTTTTCTATCTCCACCAGGTAAATGGTAGGGCCCGTGAATATCCTGCCCAAAAAGAACTCTCTTCCCCGCAATATCAATATAGCAGGCTATGCTTCCAGGAGTGTGCCCCGGGATGTGCAAAAGCTTTAAAACATGTTTTCCCACAGTTAGCTCTTCTTGATCACGATCAATCTTTATGTCAACAGGGCAGGGTTTATAAATTACTCCGTACCAATGAGCGCCAACACCTATGCCGGTCTCTATGCCTTCTGAATCGAGCTTGTGGGCCAGAATCCTTGAGTTGAATTCTTCCTTGAATCTTGCGAGGGAGCCAATATGGTCAATATGGGCATGGGTTGCAATTATGTATTTGAGATTTCGGGGAGAAAGACCTAATCTCTCAATATTCTTTACTATTTTTTCGAAACTCCTTCCCGTACCAGAGTCGATTAATACAAGTTCGCTCCCACCGTCAACGAGATATATGGAGCAGTCATCTGGGCTTGTGAGGCTCGAACCTCCGACCTGGTAAACGTCTTTGCAGATTTCGAAGGGTTCCATAATATCACCCCTCCTTTTTTAAACATTTTATTTAGTGACAATCTATTTTTGCTTTGAAAATTCGTCTGAAAAGTCGAAAATCTGGTTAACTTCTTCGATAAACGTCCTTATCTCAATAGGCTTTTCGAGGAACACTGTAAGAGGACTATCTTTATCCTCAAATTCGTATCCGCTCATTATAATAGCTCTTATATCAGGTTTTATTCTTCTCATCTCCTTTAGCACCTCTCTTCCTCTTCTTTTTGGCAATGCCTCATCTAAAACCACGACATCGATTCTTTCTTTACTTTCCTCGAATTTATTTAGCGCTTCCTCTCCATCTTTTGCCGAAATTACACTGTAATTCTCTCCCCTCAAAGCCTCCTCAAAAAGAAAAAGAAGATCGTCCTCATCCTCTGCGAGAAGAACGGTCTTCGTTAATCCTTTTTCGGTACTAATCTCACAGGTGGATTTAGCAGGTAGATATATGTTAAAAGTTGCCCCTCTTTCTGGTTCACTTTCCACGGTTATATACCCCTTATGCTCTTTCACTATGTTATAAACTATAGAAAGACCAAGACCCGTGCCCTTACTCTTTTGTTTTGTTGTGAAAAATGGTTCGAATATGCGTTTTCTTATCTCCTCGCTCATACCACATCCGCTATCTGAGATTGAAATGAGTGCATAAAGCCCCATTTCTCCAAAACCGTGAGTTTTTATGAAATCATGGCCCATAATGAAAGGTTCTGCTTTCAGAGCAACTACCTTTTTTTCTCCCATTGCGTCTCTAGCGTTAGATGCGAGATTAAGGAATACTCTATCCATCTTTGCAGGATCGCATATAACTTCAAGATCCTCGTTGCATGGAAAAACCTGGATTTCAGTATCCTCCGTCATTATGCTCCGCATGAGGTTTTCTGCCTGATATAATAGTTCATTTATTTTTCTTGGTTCCGGATTTAAGGGTTCTTTTCTGCCGAATATTAGCAAATCCTTAATGAATCTTCTTGCCCTTTCAGCGGATGAGGTGATTTTATCTAAGTAAGCTATCTGTGTTTCTTCTTTCATCCTCGCTCTAAGCATCGATGTGTATCCTTCTATTGCTGTGAGAATGTTATTAAAGTCGTGAGCTATACCTCTTATGAAATTCGCTATGATTTCTGTTCTTTTCGTGTACTCAAGTTCTGATTCGAGTCTCTTCTCTTTCGTCACGTCTATCATGACACCAGATATAAGACCTTTTTTTCCTTTTTGAATACCGCGGAATGACAACGCTATGTACCCTATCCCATCTCCTCTTATCACTCGTAATGTTTTCTCTGTGCAATCTTCCTCGTAGAGGGTGGGTTGATCAAAAAGCTTTCTATCATCTGGATGAATGAACTCCAAAAAATTTTGCCCTTGAGCTTCGTCCGCTTTAATTCCCAGAATTTCGCAGGCCTTTTTGTTAATCGAGGATATCATTCCGTCTTCAAGAATGAAAAACCCAGCAATAGGAGTGTTAACTAGAGCCTCGAACACCTTTTCTTTTTCCTTTAGGGTTTCCATGGCTATCTCCTTTTCATCCTTCGCACATTTGAGTATTTGGTCTATCTCCGATAGTTCGTTTATTCTCTCTTTAAGCCTGTCGGTAGTGTAGGTGAGCAGGAACATGAGCGGGAGCGGATAAAACAGGAACGAGAAAGATAGGATTGCCCAATATTCTAAGGTTTTTAGTCTAGTAAGTAAATAATCATCAACTGTTACGTACCCCAACTTCAAAAGAACACCCTTTAACAGTATGAGGGCAGATGCGAAAATAAAGGAGACTATCCCCCATCTCATCCCGAATATGAAGCTGGTAAATATGCAGAGATATCCGATACCCAGGAAGCTTCTCGCCTCTATACCGTACGATAGAATAGAATACGCAGTATCTGCCAAAAGAAAAAATCCTATAAAAAGTGAATTAGTTCTTGGTTCTAACCTTTTTCGAGAGAGAAAAAGGAAAAGTAGTCCCACGAATACACTCAGATGGAACAAGAATGGGGCAGAAATGTAATCACCCCTCAGTCTTTTCAGTTCAAAAAGAAGAAGAATTGCTCCGATACCGAGCATAAGGGGCAACATCACCTCTGTAAATCTTTTAAGTGCTTTTTCTTGCTCTTGGATGTACGCGTCCTTAACTTCCATGAAAGCTCCCCCTGGTTGATTTACGGGACCTTAAAAGACATTACAATCTAATGGGTTGTTTGGGCAAGAAAAAAATAAAAAAATTGGGGCCACTTTTTGCGGCCCCAAATATTTTGTCAGTATAAGCTTCAATCACTTTTTAATCCAAGTTAGGCGATTTAAGATTTTGCCATCTTTTCTCTTTCTTCTGTCCTTACTTTCCTTCTCAGTATTTTTCCGGAAGGCGACGTTGGCAAACTTTCCCTGAACTCCACCCAGTGAGGGACTTCATAAGATGCAAGTTTGCTTTTACACCAGTCAATCAATTCCTGCTCTCCTAACCTTTTTGCATCCTGCTTCCGAATGACAAGAGCTTTTATTTTTTCTCCAACCTCCTGATCGGGAATACCAACAACACAGGCTGCCGAAATTGAGGGATGTTCAGTCAAAACCTTTTCAACTTTGGAAGGAACAACTCTGTAACCCTTGTGTTTTATAATGTCTCCAGATCTGTCCACAAAGTAAACCCAGCCTTTTTCATCTATGCGAACTATATCCCCTGTACGGTACCACAGACGACCCTCCAGTGTGATGAAGCTCTTTTCAGTATCTACAGGCTTGTTCCAGTAACCTTTTATCATGTGGTCCGACGATATGAGTAGTTCACCCTGTCCTGGAATTGGAGACTCTTCCATTGTGTCCGAGTCAACGAGCTTTGCCTTCCATATGGAGAGAACCTTTCCTAAACTACCTTCCGGAATCTCCTCATCACCAGGTGTCATGGTAATGCCTCCGCAGGCCTCTGTTGCGCCAAGCCCCTGATAGATGTATTTCCCAGTTTTCGCCTTCCATCTCTCAATAAATGCAGGAGGAAGGTAATCCCCGCCACTATAACACCACATAAGTGAACTTAGGTCATATTTATCAACTGAGGGGTGCTCGAGAATCATCCTATAAAACGTGGGGGTGCCAAACATATTCGTCATCCTATATCTTTCTATACTCGCAAGTACTTCTTCTATATCCATCCTCGGAAGAAGAACTACTGTATCCCCTGAAAAAAGCCCCGATAAACCCTGAGCCTGACCGAGAATATGGTAAAGGGGAGAGCCTTGAAGAATAATAGCCTTTCCTCTCGGAACGACCTTTGCGACTATACCTCTCTCCTCCCTGGTACTCCACACGTATACGTCGTTTGTGAATGGAACCCCTTTAGGTAATCCTGTTGTACCGCTTGTGTAGAGTATTTCCGCAAGATCATCTGGCCCTGTTTGTGGTTCAGCGAGATCCTCACCCTCTCTCAGCATTTTTTCAAAAAGTAGAACCCCTTTCGGAGCGGGCAAATTTTTCGTCTTTGCGATCGCTTCACTTGTGAGTTCTTTCCAGGAAGGTAACTCCTCAGATGTGTTCGTGTATATAACATCCTTGAATACACCTGAGGAGAAAAGTGGCTCGATATTCTGATAGTTCGCTTCACAGCAAAAAACTATCTGGGCTCCACTATCTTTCGCGATATATTCGAGATCCCTGGACCCGTAAAAATGGGTTATGGGAACAGGGCAAGCTCCAATCGCTTGAAGTGCGAACCAGCTTATAACCCATTGGGGACAGTGGGGCAAGTATATCATAACTCTTTCGCCCTTTTTTACCCCTCTTTTGGAGAGGCTATTGCCGAGGCGCCGAGAAAGAGATAAAAGTTCCCCATAAGAAAGCTCGACCCCATGGTATATCACCGCTGACTTGTGTGAATTTTTCTGAGCAGTTTCCTTGAAAACAGTCCATACAGTCTCAGGCATCTCTCTCCCTCCTCATTTTTTGTGTAAACTTATCATACGTTCTCACGGAATGTAAAGGAACACCTTGCCTTATGGGTTGACAAAGTGAAAACCCACATATATAAAAAACTGGCGCCTGATTTTTTAACAGGAGGTACACATGGAGAACGCGTACGAATTCTTAAAAGAAAGCAAAGTATTCTTTTTGGCCACGGTTTCCCAGGGAAAACCGAGGGTAAGGCCATTCGGTTTTTGTATGAAGAGAAATGGAAGGCTCTATTTTTGCACAAGTAAAAGAAAGGACGTGTATCTCAATCTTATTGAAAATCCTGAAATAGAGATATGCGCACTCTCAGAGGGCAGCAAAAGATGGTTGAGGATAAGAGGGATTGCGGAATTCGATGAGTCAGAAGAAGCAAAGGCTCAGGTTTTTGAGGAGGCCCCTCACCTTTTAAATATTTACCCCCGAGGAAAAGACGAGGAAATTTTTGTCACATTTTTTCTAAATGAGGCCAAAGCGAAGTTATTCTCCATGACGGGGCAAGTAAAGGAGATCCCTCTCTTGTAAGTCCAATCTTAGTGCAAAAAATGAAATATCTTTGGAGGCGGCGGGAATCGAACCCGCGTCCAGGAAAGAGAAGCGCAAAGAGACTACATGCTTAGTCGGTGTTTTTTGTCTCGAAAGGGAAACACCCACCGACAGGTTTTTCCCTTCCAGAGCCTATTTTCTTTCGCCAGCCAATATAGGCGTCCGGGCTGACTATCCCGCTTGTTTCACACCATTCTGGGCTTGAAGCGGGAGGAAAGCCCAGATGATGTGGCCGCATTAAGCGGCCATTGCATACTCGTAAGAGTCTGCAGTTGTGTTTAATTCTGCCTGGATACGGGAAGGCAGAAACCCGGCATGCCTCTTTGCCCCCAACTTCCCTGTCGAAACCTTTCGCCCCCTTTCTTTCCTTCATGAGTATTTCCTCTCGTAAGCCTCGATCCTTTTCTCATCTCTCCTTTTTATACTTTCCCTCTTGTCGTAGCTGGACTTACCCTTTGCAAGTGCAAGTTCTACCTTTGCTCTATTATTTTTATCGAAGTATATTGAAAGAGGCACAAGTGTATAACCCCTCTCCTTTACTTTACCAAGGAGCCTCATTATTTCCCTCTTGCGCATGAGGAGCTTCCTCTGCCTTTCAGGATCGTGATTGTTCACGTTTCCATACGCATAGGGACTTATGTGGGCATTCAGTAAAAAGATCTCCCCATCTTTTATCTTTGCGTAACTGTCCTTCAGGTTTGCCCTTCCTTCCCTAAGGGATTTTACCTCCGTTCCCTTAAGTACTATTCCCGCCTCGTAAGTCTCGACTATTTCGTAGTCGTGTCTCGCTTTTCTATTTGTGCAGACAACCTTCACATTTTTAATTATACCACAAAATTAACTCCCGGTGAGAGGAAGTCTTATCGTGAATTTTGTGCCCCTTGGAATATTGTCCTCCACTTGTATTGAGCCTTGATGTTCGAGCACGATCGAATTTACTATGGCAAGGCCGAGCCCTGTTCCATCCTTCTCCGTTGTGAAATAGGGATCGAAGATCTTCGGCTTGTGTTCATCGGGTATGCCTTTGCCATTGTCCAAGACTTCGATGTACAAGGATCTTTTATCTTTCTCGACCCCAGTTTTTATCTTTATTAGACCATCCTCGTTCTCTATGGCTTTTAGAGAATTTGTTATGAGATTCATGATCGCCCTTTTTATTCCTTCTCTATCACACACGATTTTCGGGACTTCGCCTTTTAGGAATCTTATGTCAACATTTGGTACTATGTTTCTATACATCTGAAGTACTTCCTCGATAAGTAAATTTACGTCCTCTTCTTTTTTCGCCTGAGGGTAAGGAGTAAGTCTCGTCAGGTCATTCACGATCCCCTTTATGACCTGAACAGAATTTATTATAGCGGCTGTTGCTTCATTCAAGATATCCCTTTCCCTTCCAGAGAGCGTTTTTAAGAACTTCCTCCTCAATCTTTCAGCTGAAAGGAGAATAGGGGTTAAGGGATTCTTTATCTCATGGGTCAGTTTCTTTGCGATCTCCTGCCAAAGTGAGAGTCTTTCTGCCTGGAGTATGTGGGTTATATCGTCTATGGCTATTATCAATCCTTCTGGCGTTTTTGTGTCGCCAAAGAACGCGGTTATGGAGGCCCTCACATACGTTATTCTATTCCTCAGATTCAGCTTTATCTCTCTCGTGACCGTTTTACCTTTTGCTTCTTTTATATCCTTGAGGAACGACCTCATGTAAGGTTTTAGGTCCTGACCGAGGAGCTGCTTTATGGGCTTATTTTTCCAATCGTCTCCTTCTATGCCCAAGATGTTTTTTGCTGCTCGGTTTAAAAGCTGCACAGAACCTGTTCTGTCAGTAGTTAAAATGCCTGTTGCAACATTATCGAGGATTATTTCCATATATCTTCTTTTTTCCTCAATCTCATCCTTTGCCACCTTTAACTGGCCTGCCATTGCGTTGAATGCAGCGACAAGCGTTCCAATTTCATCCTTTGTTTTATCTTCAAGATTTATATCGAATTTTCCCTTTGCAATTATGGAGGCTCCCTCTTTTACCCTCTCTATGGGTACTGTAATTGCTGTGGCCAGTTTCATTCCCACCCATATGGAAAAAAAGACGGTTAAAATAGTGACAAGGCAAAGGGGTATGTAGAAACCATACTTCAAAAGTTTCTTGTACGCTCTTGCTTTTTTAAATTCCCTCTGGAAAAGGCTCATTTCTTTCAATCTGTCGGAGGCCTTACCTGGGAATATATCACCCAAAAAGAGGATGGCCCTCATATTCTCGGGTGGCGAAAAAATAAGTGCCGAAGAGACATAAAATTCACCAGTATCTTCGGGAATTGTATATATAAGCCCCGTATCCTTTTTTTCCTTTATTTCAGCTACTTTCTTTTTCAAAACTTTCTCCACTTCCTTTGGAAAATTCCCAACTATCCTTTCTCCTTCCAAACTCAAGAGCAAGTAGTAATCGTATGCCCCCTTTTTTCTCTCCTCTTCAAAAGTCGCATAGAGGGAAGGAATTTGTTCTAAAAGATCCTTTTTCTCGATGAGTACTTTCAGATATCGCGTAACTTTGGTCTGTCTTTCGTAGATACTACGTCTGTAAACCTCGTATGCATCATAAGCTGAATCTATCGCATCCTCAACCTTTTGACTAAACCATCTATCCATGCTGACTTGGAAAAACCCTGAGGCCAGAATAAAAAGGGTGAATGAGGGGATTATGGAGATGAATAAAAGGGTCGTTATAAGCTTCAATTTCAGGCCTGACCCCCAGATTCCCCTCTTTCTTTCTATGTATGCCTTCATAAATGTTCTTGTGATGAGAAAGAAGAGGAGAAGAATAAGGAGCAGGTTTATATTTAGTAAGATAAGGACCAGTTTGTTCTCCTCAACAGGGAGAAACTTTTTGAAGAAAGGAAGCTGTGTCTCAACGTAGAAGAGGCCAAAAAAAGCGAGCGCGGTGAGAAATGCTATCCCTAATTTACCCTTCATTTTCATTTTTTATCCCTTATGAAAACGAAGCTGATCTGTCTTTTCTCTTTATCCCCCCGCCTATAGGAATAAAAGGTCTCTTTATGACAACAGGTGCAAAGATCTATAGAATGGACCTTTCCTAACCCCAAACGATTAAGCATCGAGAGGTTTGCTCTTTTTAAATCAAGGTAGGTCTTTCCATCGATAAAAGTAAAGAGATGTTCATCACCAAACTCTTTTTTAAAAAGAGAGTACACTTCTTCCCCAATGTTGTAACAACACACGCCTATAGAGGGTCCCAGAATCGCTTCCATCTGGTCTGGTTTAGACCCTACCTCCTTCATAACGTTTACCACCTTCTCTACTATCCTCTTTAGAGTTCCCTTGTATCCGGCGTGGATTATAGCGGCTACTTTGGCCCCCTTATCCAAGATAATTATGGGGACGCAATCTGCACTTTTCACTATTCCTGCAGCGTTTTTTTCAGTAATCACAAGAGCGTCACCTGAAGCCGGATTCTCCCCGTCCTTTACGAAGTTTATCCTATCCCCGTGTTCCTGTTTCATCATGACGAATCTTTTGATTGAAAATGATTTAAGAAAGGATTCGGAATGCTGAGGATTATAAAGATCAGGAGATTCCTTCGTAAAAAAACCGTACGTAAAAAAGGTAGGAGAATGGTCTTTTATTGTCAGATAAGACCAATCTCCAATTCTCACAGTCGAATAACTCATTTTTCCCTGACCTTCGAGTATATTTTTATGAAGTCACTTATATCCTCTGGCTCAGGAGCAGAAACGGAGAGTATCTCACCCGTACAGGGATGTTTGAATTCGAGGCTTAGGGCATGGAGCAAAGGCCTTTGAGCGAGAGATTTCACTTTTTTCCCATAGATCCTATCCCCAACTATTGGATGGCCTATATATGACAGATGGACCCTTATCTGATGAGTTCTACCAGTTAGAGGGTAAACTTCGAGGTAAGTAAATCCGTTTAGGCGGGATATGACCTTATATTCAGTTACCGCCTCCTTTCCCCCTTTTTTTAGGACAGTCATCCTCTTTCTTTCTCTCGGGTGCCTTCCTATATTACCTTCTATTTTTCCTTCCTCCTTTTCTATTATTCCCCATGTGAGGGCCCTATATGTCTTTCTTATCCTTCGCTCTTTGAACATCCTCGAAAGTCTTTCCTGTACTTGGTAGTTCTTAGCAACAAGAATGACCCCAGTTGTGTCCTTATCTAATCTATGAACTATTCCAGGTCTCAATCTTTGTTCAGAATTGGAAGATTCTGGCCAATTAATATAAGAAAGAATGGCATTTACGAGAGTCCCTTCTCTATGTCCATAAGAGGGGTGAACTACCATTCCAGCTGGCTTGTTTACAAAAAGTAGATAATCATCCTCGTAAAGAATTTGAAGGGGAATTTCCTGCGGTTCCACAGAAAGGGGCCCTTCTTCAGGGATCTCGCCCTCGATAACCATGTTTTTCTTTATTTTCAGGGATGGCTTAGGTTTTTTCCCAGCGATCCTGACATAACCATCCTCTATCATCGATTTGACCTTCGATCTTGTAATCGATAGCTTTTGCGAGAGGAAGATGTCGAGTCTTGTACCTTCTACATCGGATTCCAAAATGAACCTCTTATCCATCCAAATCAGATTTCTTTATCGTATTCACAAGTTCCGAGATTAGCATCTCCTCGTCCCCCTCAGGTACTGTCCTCATATCAAAAAGGATCCTCTCTTTTTCTATTCTTGCTATGATGGGGACCGGGAGGTTCCGAAGGAGCTCCTCGAACCTACTTACGCTCAATTTCCTTGGACGGAAAGAAAAGCCGAATGAGGGGATTTTCGCATCAGGAAGGGAACCGCCCCCTACCTCTGAGAAAAGGCTTTGAGGCACTATGTCCACATCCGGGCATCTTTTTTTTACATTTCTTATTAACTTGAGGGTCCTTTTTTTTAAATAGGAGATCTCACATGTTAGCATTTTAAGGGTGGGAATCTCACTTTTTGCTTTTTCCTCATCGAGATAACTTAGTAATGTGGCCTCAAGCGCTGAAAGGGTCAACTTATCTGGTCTAAGAGCTCTAAGCAACGGGTTCTTTTTCATGGGTTGTATATATTCCTTTTTGCCGACGATTATTCCCGCCTGTGGCCCACCCAAAAGTTTGTCTCCACTAAAGGAGATCAGGTCTATCCCTTTCTTCGATTCTGATTTTACATGGGGTTCGTTTCTTTCACCCAAGATGTCTGATGAAAAGAGTAAACCACTTCCAGCATCATAGTAGAAGGGTAACCCGTACTTCCTACTAAGTAAGAGTAGTTCATCGGTTTTTACATCGTGAGTAAACCCTTTTATTACGAAGTTGCTCGTGTGGACCTTCATTATCAGTCCAGTCTTTTCTGTTATAGCTTCCTCATAATCTTTAAGGTACGTTCGATTAGTCGTTCCAACTTCTTTTATTATTGCACCGCTTTTTTTCATCACATCTGGTATTCTGAAGGAACCACCGATCTCAACCAACTCCCCCCTCGAAACTATCACTTCTTTTTCATAGGCAAGGGTATTAAGGACGAGGTATACTGCTGCGGCATTGTTATTCACAATGAGAGCATCCTCTGCCTCCGTTAACTTTCTCAAAATCTCAGAGCAGTGGACGTATCTTTCTCCCCTTTTCCCCTCTTTTAGATCATATTCCAGGTTCGTGTAACCTGAAGATGCCATAATGACTGATTGGATCGCCTTTTTCGAAAGAATAGATCTGCCCAGGTTCGTATGAATTATGATACCTGTTGCATTTATAACCTTTCTCAGAGTAGGGGTCGTCCTTTCTCGAATCCTCATCTCCGTCTCTTTTATTATTTCTTCGACTTCCGGTATTACCACTGGCTCGCCATTCTTGATCTTCTCCCTTATTTCATTAACTACCTCTCTCAGAGCTTCTTTGAGAGATTCTTTACCGTAAATCTCTGCCATTTTTCCGAATTCGCTGTGCTTCATTAATAAATCGATCTTTGGTATTTTCCTCAATAATTGTTCCATGTTCGATATTTATAAGTACCACAGAAAAGAGGGCCGTTCAATTTAAAATCCGAGATTTTGCTGGTATAATAGAAAAAAGGAGGAGATGAATGAAGGCTATGGTTCTCGACGGGATATACGATCTCAGCTCTACGAGAAGGCCGCTTAAGCTTGAGGATGTGCCCATTCCAGAGATCGGGGGAAAGGAGGTTCTGATAAAGGTCTCTGCCTGTGGGGTCTGTCACACAGAAATAGATGAGATTGAAGGTAGGACCCAGCCTAAGAGATTTCCTGTTATACTGGGACACCAGGTAGTTGGTAGGGTGGTGAAAAAGGGAAGGGAAGTGAATAACATGGAAATTGGGGAGAGAGTGGGTGTTGGATGGATCGGGTCTTCGTGCGGAAAATGCGAATTTTGCTTGAGGGGGGAGGAAAACCTTTGCGGATCTTTCCTTGCCACAGGAAGGGATATTGACGGAGGATACTCTGAATATATGAAAATTGGGCGAGATTACGTTTTCAAAATACCTGATCTGTTCAAAGATGAGGAGGCGGCTCCACTTCTTTGTGCTGGTGCTATAGGTTATAGGTCCTTAAGGCTCACAGGGATGAAAGATGGAGATTCTATTGGCCTTATCGGATTTGGGGCCTCCAATCACCTTGTCATCCAGATGGTAAAATATCTTTTCCCCTCCTCTCAGATATTCGTTTTTGCGAGAAGCGAAAATGAGAGGTCATTCGCAAAGGAGCTGGGAGCTAACTGGGCCGGGGACATAGATGAGGAGCCACCTGAAAAACTTAGATGTGCTATAGATACGACACCTGTTTGGAAACCTGTAATTTTTGGCTTAAAAAACCTAAAAAGGGGAGGAAGGCTCGTTATAAATGCTATAAGAAAAGAGGATAAAGACAAAGAACTCCTTTCAAACTTGGATTATGCTGACCACATTTGGCTCGAGAAGGAAATAAAAAGCGTTGCAAATGTTTCAAGAAGGGACATTGGAGATTTTCTCGAACTCGCAGCAAAGATAGGTATAAAACCGGAATTCCAGGTTTATCCTTTGGATAAGGCAAATGAAGCGATAATAGATCTAAAGGAGAGGAGGATAAAAGGGGCAAAGGTCCTCAAGATGGAGTAAGGGATTAAGTTCAGCTCTTGTCAAGAAAAGGGCTAATCTTGACTTTTTGGCTAAAAAAAGCTATTTAAAATACAGTCTATATGAAATTACCAACCCAGATCCGATACGGAACAAGGGCACTTTTTTACATGGCATTTCAAAGAGGGGGAACTTACACACAGACAAAAGAGATAGCTGAAAAGGAAGGTATTCCCCCAAGGTACATGGAGCAGATATTTCAGAGGTTCAAGAGAGCAGGTATTGTTGGAAGTACAAGGGGGCCAGCGGGAGGCTACTTTCTTATAAAGAGGCCCGAGGAGATAACAGTAGGAGACATTGTACGGGCCATATTAGGGAAGGATTTAGAACTCGTTCCATGTAGAGAAGGAAAATCGAAGGAACCGTGTAAAAGAAGGGAAACGTGTGTCACTTCTGAAATATGGAGCAAGGCCTCAAGGCTCGTTATGGATTATTCTGACTCCATAACTCTCCAGGACATGTGTGAAACGGCAAAAAGGATGGGTCTTGAGAGAGAGATAGAGAAGAGGCTCATCTACCATATTTAGGCTTTTTCCGTTCTCAAAATGCAAAAGGTGGGGAAAAAGATGGATTTACTATCGTCGTTTAAAGAGAAGGCCATAAAAGGGGATTTAGGCTTGGAGGATGGGCTTTTAATCTACGAGGAGGGAAAGAAAAACCCATACCTTCTTATGGCATATGCTTGGGAAATAACACGCCATTTCAAGGGGGATTCCTTCGAGATTTGCATGATAGTAAATGCGAAATCTGGCCTTTGCTCTGAAGATTGTAAGTTCTGTGCCCAGTCCGTCCGCTATAATACGTCCATAGAGACCTACCCCCTTTTGCCAAAGGAAGAGATTCTCGCAAAAGCCAAGGAGGCCAAGGATGAGGGAGCATCGATGTTCAGCATAGTGACGAGCGGGCCCTCCATAGAAAAAGAAGAGGACTTTGAGGTAATTCTCGAGACTGTAAAAGCCATTAGAGGTATCGGACTCAACCCCTGTGCATCCCTCGGGATGATAAATGAGGAAAGAGCAAAAGAATTAAAGAGGGCAGGGCTTTTCAGATACCATCACAATCTGGAAACCTCTCGTGATTACTTCTCTAAAATATGTTCAACTCACACTTACGAGGAAAAGATAAACACGATAAAAAACTTGAAAAAGGCTGGGCTTTCCGTGTGCTCGGGTGGTATCATTGGGATGGGAGAGAGTGTGATTGATAGGATAAAGATGGCCTTGGAGTTAAGAGAACTCGATGTAGATTCGGTTCCCATAAACATACTCAATCCGAGGCCTGGAACCCCCCTTGAGACAATAGACCCCATTTCCCCTCAGGACGTGATCATATCGATCTCTCTTTTCAGGTTCTTCTTGCCGGAGAAGGATATAAGGCTCTGCGCTGGGAAGGAGATAAGAATGAGACAGTTACTACCTCTTGGGATTTTAGCAGGTTGTAATGCGATTATGAGTGGCAATTATCTGACAACAACTGGAAGAAATCCTCGCCTCGACCGGGAGTTGGTGCGGGATTTGCAGCTTAAGCTAAAGAATGGATTTATTGAGCAAGAATCTTAAAATCTTTTCCCTACCGAAGGTAAACTCATCTGAATGGAATCCGGGAACCCAAACTGGGTCAGTTAGTCCGTCCGATGTGAGTAAGAAGGCTATCCCTTTTAAATTCAAATAGTTACAAACCGCGTAAAAAGAGGCTACCTCCATATCCACCACAGTTGCCCCTTTTTTTCTGTAATGGTCGATCTTCCTTTTAGTTTCTCTGTAAAGTCCGTCTGTCGTCCAGACATAAGAGGTGATAAATCCCTCATCCTCAGCAGGTTTTCTCCATTCCTCGAACCAGTTTGACATGATTAGGGACCCTCTTTTCACTCCGTAATTAGAAGATGTACCCTCTCCACATATAGCTCCTTCTACAATGACAACATCTCCTATAGAGACATCCTCTGCTATTGATCCGCAAAGCCCAAAAAGAATCATTTCTCTCGAACCGAATTCCCACATTTCCTCCGCCAGAATAGCGATATTGGGGGAGGAGGGATAAGACCTTACAAAAAAGGTATTTTTCTGCGGGATCTCAAAGATCTTTCTATATGGAAGCCAGTAGATGTTCGGCCTAGCACCAGTGTTTTTCTTTAAGAGATCAAGGGAAGTTGCATCAAAGACGACTATGGCCCTTTTTTTTAGACTGAGTTCCTCCGCTCCCCTTTTTGTTATTGCTTGGACGAGCTCTCTTGGATGAATGATAGAGCTTTCTCGATCATCTGAGCTTTTCTTCGAATTTTTTCCTGAGCCTTTCATATGTTGAGTAGAGGTGCTCGGATATTACTTTGGTCTCCGCAATGACAGGCATGAAATTGGTATCCCCGAACCATCTTGGGACAACGTGTACGTGGATATGTTCCTCCAGTCCCGCACCTGCTGCCCTGCCAATGTTTAAACCTATGTTTATCCCCTCGGCTTTAAAATCTTCTCTAAAAATCGCTGAGACGATTTTTATGAGTCTTACTATCTGTAACACCTCATTATCTTCCAGATCCTCTATAGAGGCAATGTGCCTTATTGGTGCTACCATTACATGACCGTTTGAGTATGGGTAACGGTTCATTATTACGAAGGCCTTATCAAGCTTTGCAACGACCAGTGCCTTTTTTTCATCCACATTGTCGACACAGAGGAAACAGGATTCTTTGAATTTTTCAGATTGGGCCACATACTCCATCCTCCAGGGCGCCCATACCCTTTCCATAGGTCACTCCCTCACAAAAACATAGTCTTTCCAGTGTTCTGGAAGGGTTTTTATTCCTGTATGAAGCATTATCATGTAAAAAGCGTTTGGTCTTGACGGTCTCTTTTTAAGCGACATCCCTGCCTCCTCTGGAAGCTTGTCCCCCTTTTTTAGGTTGCACTGGATACATGAGGTCACGATATTTGCCCACTCCGTTATTCCACCTCTCGATTTAGGGACGATGTGGTCGCAGGTAAGGTATTTAGGTTCCAGTTTTTTTCCACAGTATTGGCATGTGTATCCATCCCTCAGGAATATGTTCTTTCGGGAAAACTTCACATTTCTGTGGTTGTGATTTTTTACGAGCTTAAGAAGTCTTATAACAGCTGGTTGCTTTATCTCACAGGATACACCCTTTATTTTCCTATCGTATTCCTTTAGAACCTCAACTTTTCCGAGGTAAAGTAGGGTTATCGCCTTTTTCCATGAGACTATGCTTAAAGGTTCATAGGACGTATTGAGAAGGAGAGTCTTTTCCATGGCTTAGGAAAAATAACGTTTTTTCTTGAGAAAAGTCAAGTATCTGACTCTCTTTATAGCATGTACTGGTCCCCTCGTGCAGGGACATGAGTAAGGAAGTTGAAATTTTCGATGATCTTCTTTTCCAGTTCTAATGAGGCTTTCTCCTCACCATGGATGATGAATATCTCTGGGCTACCCTTTAGCTTTTTTAGCCAATTGATTAGTTCCCTTTGATCTCCGTGGGCTGAAAATCCCCCGATTGTATAAATCTTCGAGCGTATGGCGATCTCTTCCCCTAAGATCTTTGCTTTTTTCGCTCCATCTACGATAAGCCTTCCGAGGGTTCCTTTTGCCTGGAATCCAGTAAAAATTACGCTACATTCCCGTCTCCATATGTTGTGTTTAAAGTGGTGCCTTATTCGGCCTCCCTCGCACATGCCGCTCCCAGCTATGATTATGGCTCCTTGTTTGATACTGTTTATCTTTTGAGATTCCTCTACTGAACTCGTGAAATGTAAGTTGTAATTTTCCGAGCTTTTGTACAGAAAGCTTAAGTCCAAATCCTCCTCAAGGACCTCAACGTGCGAAAGATAGACTTTCGTAGCCTTTTCCGCAAGAGGGCTGTCTACAAATATGTTTAAATTTTTCAACCTCCCTTCCTTTGCCAGTTTGTGTAGAAAAAAGAGGACATCCTGTGTTCTTCCAACTGAGAATGCGGGAATGAGGACATTTCCACCATTTTTTAATGTGGTGGAAACCGCATCTTCAAGTTCCTCCACTGTCTTAGAAAGATCTTTGTGCAGCCTATCACCGTATGTCGATTCTATACAGACGTAGTCCGCATCCTCTAAGAAAGAAGGATCCCTAATAAGGGGATTTCCACTTTTTCCAATGTCTCCTGAAAAAACGATCTTCTTCTTTTTTCCCTCAGGACAGCTCCTGTAACAGAGTTCGATTGTTGCTGATCCGAGGATATGGCCTGCATCGAGAAATCTGAACCTGATGCCGTCCTTTATCTCGACTATCTCGCCGTAAGGAACTTTCTCAAAATATGGCAAAGCCCTTAAAACATCCTGAGTGGTGTAAAGGGGTTCAACAATCTTTTCCTTGCCTTTCCTCAGATTTTTCTTTGTGAGCCATTCCGCATCCTTTTCTTGGATGTGGGCAGAGTCAAGAAGGATGATCTCAGTTAGGTCACGAGTCGCGGAAGTGGCGAATATCTTTCCCTTGAATCCTTCCCTGACGAGCTTTGGAATAAGCCCTGAGTGATCGAGATGAGCATGTGTGAGAATTAGATACTCTATCCTCGTAGGATCGAAATTAAAGGGGGCTCTATTCAGATTTTCAGCCCCCATCCCCTGATGCATACCACAGTCCACAATAATCTCGGTGGTATCAGAGGAAAGATGGATCAGAGAGCCTGTTACTTCCCTTACTGCACCTAAGAACCTTATCCTCATATAAAATTAAAACCCGCACGTCCTCCGGGTTTTTGCCTAAAGGTTTATGTTTGAGTATTTCTTGTCAGGCCTTTTTGCTCTCTTATTTTCCAGAACTTCCAGAGCCCTGCACACGTATTTTCTCGTCTCCCTTGGCATGATCACAGCGTCCACATACCCTCTTTCCGCTGCCTGGTAAGGATTTTCAAGCTTAGACCTGTATTCCTCTATTAGTTTCTTCGCGGTCTCTTTCGGATTAGGGGACTGTTTTATCTCTTTTGCGTATATGACACTCGCAGCGGTCTCAGCACCCACTATGTTTATCTTAGCAGTCGGCCATGCGAAGACGAGATCGGCACCTATACTTTTGTCGAGCATGGCGTAGTGGGCTCCGGCGTACGATTTTCCGATTATCACAGAGACAAGCGGGACTGTAGCCTCAGACCAGGCAAAAAGCGTCTTTGCGCCGTGACGGAGAATCCCGCGCCACTCGTGATAGGACCCGATCCAGAAAGCAGGACAGTCAACGAAGGTTACAACAGGGATATTGAAGAGGTCGCAAAAGCGTACAAATCTTGCGAGCTTGTCTGAGGCGTCACAGTCGAGTCCACCCATGAGCACCTTTGGCTGGTTTGCCACGATTCCAGCAACCCGACCATCGAATCTTGCGAAGCCAACAATGAGGTTCTGTGCGAAATACTTGTGGATTTCAAAAAAACTCCCCTTATCCACAACCATCTCTATAAGTGGCCTCATGTCGTATGGTATTCTCAGATTCGGGTCGGGCAAGTAATTGTCGAGCTCGGGGACTTCCCTTTCCGGATCGTCGTATCTATCACCTCTCGGGGGCTTTTCCTTATTATTCGATGGAAGGTAAGATAATAGTTTTTTACAGAGTTCTATGCACTCCACATCGTCTTCCCCAACTATGTGGGTGCTTCCAGCCTTTTTCGCATGGGGTTCCCATCCGCAAAGTTCTTCGAGAGTTATCTCTTCTCCGGTCTGCGTTTTTACGAAAGCTGGCCCAGCTATGCCTATAAACCCTGTTTTTTTACTCTGAATTAAAAAGTCGTTCATTATTGGGTGGTAAGCCTGCCCTCCGAGGCAGGGGCCTAAAAGCAGGGCGATCTGGGGGATTACTCCCGATGCCAAGGTCTGGGCCCTAAAAAGCCATCCATAAGCCTCAAGGCAATCCATCCCTTCCTGAAGCCTCGCACCAGCAGAGTCATTAATGCCTACAAAAGGCCATCCCTTTTCCATTGCGAACTCTATTGCCCAGACGAATTTTTTTCCGTGATACTCCCCATAAGTTCCTGCCATGGCAGTGTAGTCCTCTGAGGCGATAACCACGTATCTCCCGTTTACCTTCCCATATCCCGTGACTACTCCCTCCGCAGGTATGTATCTATCTGCCATTCCAAATTTTGTCTGCCTGTGGGTGACAAGAAGGCCCACCTCTGTGAAAGTGCCGGGATCACACAGAAGCTCAATCCTTTCTCTCGCGTTCGTTTGACCTTTTTCCTTTCTCTTCCTTAATTCCTCCTCACCGCCCATGGCTAATGCCAGCTGCGTTCTGCGCATATACTCTTCGTATATCTGGTCAAATTTGCCCATCACTCTCCTCCTCGGTTATGTTATTTTTTTCACATTCTATTATATTTTTTCAGCACCCCATTGTCAACAAAATTGATGGAAAAACTACAGGATTTTCCAAAAATCGAGTTGACACAAAACGCTTCTAAGATGTAAAAAAAGAGGGAAGTAAGGAGTTACCCTTGGAAGAGAAAGAGAAAAGAAAGCTCTCCCAGTGGGATAAGGAGTACGTCTGGCATCCATTTACCCAAATGAAGGAGTACGTAGAGGAGGATCCTCTTATAATAGAAAAGGGGGAGGGTTTTTATCTTATAGACGTGGATGGAAAAAGATACATAGATGGGACCTCGTCCATATGGGTGAACGTTTTTGGCTATGATAAGGAAGAGCTCATAAGTGCCATTGTTGAACAAAGTGAAAAACTTCCCCATTCCACGTTGCTTGGACTTGCAAACATACCTTCAATAATCCTTGCCAAAAAGCTTGTGGAGGTCCTACCTCCTGGTCTAAAGAAGGTCTTTTACTCTGATAATGGCTCAACAGCTGTTGAGGTTGCCCTGAAGATTGCTTTCCATTTCTGGCAGTTGAGAGGAAAGAAAAAGAGAAGGCACTTTGTCTGCTTTAGAAACGGATATCACGGAGACACTTTAGGGGCCGTAAGTGTTGGAGGGATAGACCTCTTTCACAAGATCTACAGGCCATTACTTTTCAAGTCCTATAAAGCGCCCTCCCCTTACTGTTACAGATGCGCGCTTAAGCTTGATAGGACTAAGTGCTCAATGGAATGTGTCTCAATCTTCGAGCACATAGTGATGGAACATAAAGATGAACTTTGTGGCGTCATAATAGAGCCCTATGTGCAGGGAGCTGGAGGCATAATAGTACAGCCAGAGGGATTTTTGAGAAGGGTCTGGCAAATAGCGAAGGAAAACGATCTGATCTTTATAGCGGATGAGGTGGCAACAGGTTTTGGAAGAACAGGTACTCTCTTTGCATGTGAAAGGGAGAATGTGGAACCCGACATTATCTGCCTTTCCAAAAGTATAACTGGAGGGTACCTCCCCCTTGCGGCTACTGTTACAACAGAGGAGATTTACAATGAGTTTCTTGGGAGGTACGAAGAGTTTAAGACTTTCTTTCACGGCCACACGTACACTGGAAACCCTATTGCGTGCAATCTTGCGATAAGAAATCTCGAACTATTTGAAAAGGAGAATCTCTTAAGCAAAGTCAATAAGAAGATAGAACTTGTGAGCAAAGAGCTTGAGAGGTTTAAAGATCTCCTTCATGTGGGAGATATAAGGCAGGGTGGTTTAATGATAGGGATTGAACTCGTCGAGAATAAGAAGGACAGAAGGCCATATCCCCCTGAAAAGAGAATGGGCCAGAGAGTCATTCTGAAGGCGAGGGAGATGGGCCTCATTCTTAGGCCCTTAGGAGATGTAATAGTGATAATGCCTCCTCTCGGCATCGATGATGAAATATTAAAAAAGATCCTCCACATAACTTTCGAGAGCATTTACACGGTGACGGAAAGAGGAGACTAAAGATCTTTTCGTCTTGACAAGGCTTATGCCTCAAGGTAAAAAGGATAGAAGGGGAGGGTGATGTGAAGGCGATCACGATTTTTCTCGTATTTATCCTCCTTGTCCCGGTTTTTAATGTTCAGGGAGGGGAAGAGACTCATCAAGAGAGAATTCCATCAAGTGATACTATGCTTTTCGATCTTTTGGTTCTCAGACCTATAGGTTTGGCAACATGCGCTTTAGGGCTCGCTGCTTCGATTGTAAGTGTACCATTTGACAGTTGGAGTAGAGATCCATCCTACGTTGGGAAAAGGTTTATAGAGGAACCTTTCGAATTCACGTTCTTGCGGCCATTGGGGAAGATCGATCCCGATGGGATAAGAAGCGTGATTCGTAATGAATAATAGGGGAGGTGCACATGAAGGAGCTTTTAATTTCAATACTACTTGTCCTTTTCATCTTTTTTGGAACATCGGATTCCAAGATCATAGTGAAGTACGGCCACGTTGGTCCACCCGTCCATCCTCAGCATCACGGGACATTAGCATTTGCAAAGCACGTGGGGGAGAAGACAAAAGGAGAGATAGAGGTTCAAGTATTTCCTATGGGACAGCTTGGTGGAGAAAGATCTATGACGGAACAGGTGCAGGCCGGTACACTTCATATGACCGCTGTGACTGCGGGTGTCCTATCGAACTTTGTGCCCGAGGTCATAGTAATTGAGCTTCCTTTTATTTTTCCTAATAGGGAGGTAGCTTATAAGGTTCTTGATGACAAAGAGGTGAAGGAGAAAATAGGGAAATATTGTGAACAGAGGGGTTTTGTTTTCATAGGATACACTGAGAACGAATTCAGAGATCTGACAAACTCAAAAAGACCGATAAAGAAACCTTCTGACCTTAAAGGGCTTAAGATAAGGGTCATAGAGAGTCCTCTCCATATAGATACCTTTAAAGCACTCGGCGCAAACCCCACACCAATGCCTTTCCCTGAGATATATAATGCGCTTCAACAAAAAATCATTGATGGCCAGGATAACCCCCTTTACACATCCATTCTCATGAAATTCACGGAGGTGAATAAATACGCAACGGTGACAAACCACATACTTACCGAATGTCCAACTGTGGTGAATAAAGCATTCTGGAATAGTTTGACCCCTGAGCAGCAGAGGATTTTCAGGGAAGCTGCGGATGTCCAGATAAAGGTAAATAGAGAGCTCAATGCGAAAAATAGGGTAGAGGCACTGGAGAAGGCGAAGGCCCAGAATGTAGAAGTGTATGTTCTTTCAGATAAGGAAAAGGAAGAGTTTAAGAAGGCTGTGAAGCCAGTCCACGAGAAGTATAGGAACATAGTTGGTCCTGAGTGGTACGACTTCTTCGTGAAAAAGATAGAGTTTTACTCTAAGAAAAAATAAAGGGGTGCTTGAGCACCCCCTCCCTCCAAAAAATGGAGAGATTCACAAGGAAACTGAATGAGTTAGAAGAGTACATCGTCGGTTTAGTCCTGATTCTTCTTGCTGTCGTCACATTTGTGGAGACTATGCTTAGATACACCATCTCAATGACCTTCATGTGGTTCAACGAGTTTGCTAACTACACCCTGATATTTATGACTTTCCTCGGTGCTTCTATTGGAGTGAAATATGGAACCCATTTCTCGATGGAAGCTCTCACTGAAAGCCTCTCTGGCAGGAGGAGCCATCTTGTAAAATCGGTGGCCTATTTTTTATCCGGCCTCATCTCTATCGTTTTTTTAGCCTACGGTACATTACATGTAATCAATCTGAAAAATTTTGGAGTGAAAAGTTCGGCCATGCAGATACCGATGTATATCCCATACCTCTCTATCCCTTTCTTTTCCGCTATCATGGGGGTTCGCTTCTTCATCCTTTCATTTTCTCACATGCGTAGCTTCTTAAAGAAAGAAGTTTACAAGAAGATAACGAGAAGCTACTAAGATGGGCCTTACTTTAATATTCCTCTGTTTCTTTTTCTTTTTAGTTCTTAGCCTCCCCATAGCGCTCGTTCTTGCTTCAACTACTGCGATTTATCTTACCTTTGTTGCCAGAACTTCTCTCACTTCTCTTATTCAGCAGCTCTTCAACGGGTTAGATAACTTCGTCCTCATAGCGGTTCCACTTTTCATCCTTGCTGGAAATGTCATGGGGGAAGGAAAGATAGCGGAGAAGCTCGTAGCTGTCATGAATCTTGTGGCAGGAAGGTTAACCGGTGGGCTTGCCATAGCATCCGTTCTCTCATGTATTTTCTTTGCTGCCATTTCAGGTTCTTCTCCTGCAACAGTCATCGCCATAGGTAGCATAATGATGCCTGCTTTAATCAAAGAGGGCTACGGGGAGAAGTTTTCGATCGGCCTTCTCACCTCCTCTGGTTCTTTGGGGATTCTCATACCTCCGAGTATACCTATGATACTCTATGCGCTTGTGATGAACGTATCCGTTGCCGAAATATTCTTAGCAGGGTTCCTTCCTGGTTTTTTTATAGGGGGTTCTCTCATTCTCTATTCCTACCTCATTTCAAGAAAACACGGATGGAGATCGGAGAAAAAATACACGTTCGCCGAAGCAAAAAGGACAATAAAGGAGGGGATATGGGCAATATTCCTTCCCTTTATAGTTCTGGGAGGTATCTATGGAGGGGTGTTTACTCCAACTGAGGCAGCCGCTGTCTCGGTCATATATGCCATTCTCGTCGAGATGCTGATATACAAGGAGTTGACCTTTAGAAGGATCATGGAAATTGCGAAAAAATCGGCTATTCTCTCAGGTTGTCTCCTCTTCATACTTTCCTGCGCTATGACCTTTGTGTGGCTTCTCACTGTTGAACAGATCCCTCAGAAACTTGCAGGTTTTATAATTACCCATGTAGCGGAGAAGTGGCTCTTTCTTCTCGCGGTAAACGTTCTATTTCTGATTATAGGGTGTCTTATGGACATCGTTACAGCAGTGATAGTTATATCTCCAATTCTCCTTGAGACCTTGAGGATGTTCAATATAGATCCTGTCCACTTTGGGATAGTCATGATAGTCAATATCGAATGCGGGTTTCTCACACCGCCATTTGGGCTAAATCTTTTTGTTTCAATGGCCATAATGAGAAAGACCCTTGTTGAAGTTTCAAGGATGATAATTCCTTTCCTAATTCTCTTTATACTCTGTCTTTTTACTCTGACCTATGTTCCGAAGATATCCCTTTTGCTTCCTGAGCTTTTTATGAGAAAGTGATATCCTATTGTGGAAAGAAAAAAGAGGAGTGATATTAGAACGAACCAGTCTCCGTATATCACATAAAAGGTTTTTTTAGATATCCCAAAGACCTGGCCACAGAGGACTTCCTCAGTGAAAAGGCGACTCCTTCTTATGATTCTTCCCTTCGGGTCGATTATCGCGCTTATACCCGTATTTGCGCATCTCACAACGTATCTCTCCGTCTCAACTGCCCTGAAAATGTAAAATGCGAGGTGCTGATAAGGCGCAGAACTTCTATCGTACCATGCATCGTTCGTCAGGTTCACAAGGAGGTTTGCTCCTCTTCTTACAGTCTCTCTTGAGATATCTGGAAAAATACCCTCATAGCATATCAATATTCCGACCTTACCAAAACCTTCAAGGGATAAAGGGTTGTGATCCTTTCCTGGGCTAAAGTCTTCTCCCGTAACACTTATTTTTTCTAAGAAAGGAAAATATCGGGCAAGGGGAGTATATTCCCCAAAAGGGACAAGATGGACCTTTCTATATATGCCAAGCACTCTTCCGTCCTTTCCTAAGAGGAAAGCTGCGTTGTAAAGCCTTCTTTCTTTATCCCTCGAGAGAGAGCCTGTAAGAATGGGCTTTCCCATTGATTTTGCCAATTCTGAGATAGTCTTTAGCACCCCCTCTTTTTCTTCAAGTACGAAAGGTAATGCAGTCTCTGACCATACAAAAAAATCAGATTCTCTTTCTGCTCGAATTGTACTTATCATATGTTTTTGGAGACTTTTCATCTTTAAATCCTCAGTCCACTTTACGTCCTGTCTGATTGATGCCTGGATTATCCCCACCCTTATTCCATCTTGGAGGAGATAATCCTCTTTTAACTTGAGAACTCCGTAAAATATGGAAAATGATGAGGCACAAACCACGAAAAGGAAGAAAATGAGACCACTCCTCACACGAAGTAGCCCCTTTAAAAGAATGACGATCGCACAATTCATTGAGACTATAAGAAATGAAATGTAGTATGGTCCCGTAAACGAACATATCTGAATAAAGGGTAGAAAACTGTGCTGGGAGTATGCGAGAAGAGCCCAGGGGAAGCCAGAAAGCATGTAATTTCTAACGTATTCCAAAAGAGTCCACACAAAGGGCGCGCAAAGATACGTTGGGACGGAGAGTTTAGATCTAAGGAAGGAGAGTATGTACGTGAAAAAGGCGGTATACAAGGCAAGGTAAAGGGATAGAAGGAGCATACACGCCACACTCGCACCTATGTTTATCCCTCCGTATCTATTCATCGCAATCACGACCCAGTAGATAAGCCCAGTAAATGCTATTATTCCTGTCTTTAATCCTGAAAAGAAATCTGCCTTTGATCCGTCCTCTTTCAAGGATAGAAGTAGCGGTACTATGGAGAAATAAGCAAGGAAGAAAAAAGGGAAGGGGGGTTGGGAAAGGATTATGAGAAGCCCAGAAACAAAAGGGAGAAGGGACTTACTATCTATTCTCTTTTTCCCCAAGTTCTGAGAGTCCTCCAAAGGAAGGCAGGGACTTTACAAAGTTTAGGAGCTTTTTTTCCATATATCTCATCCTTCTCTTTTCCTTCAAGTCCTTTTTGTGATCGTATCCCATTATATGCAAAATACCGTGTATTATGAGACCCATAAGCCTCTCATAGAAAGAACACCCAGCCTTCTTCGCTTCTTCTAAAGTCCTCTCAAGAGAAATAACTATATCTCCTATAATTTGCTCGTCCTCCACTCCAAAAGTCCTTTCCTCTCCAAAATAAGAGAATGAGATCACATTTGTAGGACTGTCTCTTCTCAAGAATCTTCTATTTAATTCCCTTATACCATCGTTGTCAGTGAAGAGGATGCTGAGAGTCCTTTTACTAATTCCTAAAAAGGCTAATAATTCTTCCGTGATGTTTTTTATCGACTTTTTGTCCGTTTTTATCCTTCTCTGATTGTCTATTATCTGGACCGGCATAATCCTTCCTTTCCGGATACTCAACCCTGTGGTGGAACATGGCTGTGAGAATACTTGTAAAGCTTTTTTGAATTGCGTATAGATCCTTCAAAGTCAGCTCGCATTCATCGAGTTGTCCATCGAGAAAGACGTTTTCTATTATCTTCTGGACATGATTTTCTATCCTCTTTGGGGTTGGATCCTCAAGAACACGGGAAGAGGCTTCCACCTGATCGGCCAGCATAACGATCCCCGCTTCCTTTGTCTGAGGCTTCGGGCCTGGATATCTGAAGTCTTTTTCCTCTATCACATGTAAATCAGGGTTCTCGTTTTCCTTTGCTCTGCTAAAGAAGTAGGCGCATAGGCTGGTACCGTGGTGCTGCTGAATTATATCCTTTATCTTTTTTCCAAGCCTATATTTTTCCGCGAGTTCTGCCCCTTCCTTGACGTGGGAAAGGATTATGAGAGCACTCATGTTTGGAGTCAGATTTTTGTGAGCATCCTCAAACCCCTGCCTATTTTCAATGTAGTAGTGTGGCATCCTTAGCTTTCCGATGTCGTGGTAATAGGCTCCAACCCTTGCAAGCAAAGGATGAGCACCTATCTTTTCAGCTGCTGCCTTACAGAGATTCCCAACTATTATGCTATGGTGGTATGTTCCAGGCGCGTTTACCATCATCTGCTCGAGTAAGGGATGTTCCAAGTTGGCAAGTTCCAGGAGCCTTATATCCGTTGTGTAATCGAAGAGATTCTCTACCATTGGTAGTAATCCGAGGGTGAGAAAACTACTTGAAATCCCTGAAAAAAAGACAAGTCCCATCCTGATAATTATATTTTCGCTTTCCCCTTCTGAAAGAGTGGAAAGGAGAAGGATGAGAAAGTTGGCTATAACTGATGAGTAAACTCCAGCTTTGAGAACCGTATTCCGGTTTTCGCAATGCCTTGCAAAAAAAGCAGCAAGAACTGAAGAAAAGAATGCAAAAACCGTAAACGTTACGTCATGGGACATGAAATAGATAAATAGGGGCACGATTGATGAGAAGACAAAAGTCACTTCTGAGAAAAGAACGATCCTTAGCATCATCCCGTACAGAAAAAGCGGGGAGGCGTATATCAAGTCCCCGTAAAGGCTGGGGACAAAAGAATTTATAAGGACGGAAAGCGCCTTTATTAGAGTTAAAAGGAAAACCGTCAAAGAGAGAGCAAAGATAAGGTCTTTCTGGGTGATATGGTATTTTTTTATGTTCTTCTCTGCGAATTCGTGAAGTATTGATGTCACGAAGAAGAAGAGTGTGGTGAGCAAAGCCAACTGTTTTGGGAGCCTTGAAGTTTCTTCTTCTCTGAATCTTAGCGCGCTTAGTTTTCTTAAATGCTCTTCTTTTACTCTTTCTCCCTCCCTTATCACTATTTCGTCTTTTTTTAGCGTTATCCCCATCTCTGGAACGTAAGTATCTTGCTTTGCCTTCACGTTCTTTAGAGCTATGTCACCTTCTCTATATTCGGGGACGGATTTAGGCACCTCCACTATAGAGAGGAGAGAGACAACAAAGGAAAATATCAAAAAGGTCAAAAATTTCCTGAGCAGGATGCGCGAGGGAGGTTTATCCTTTCCGTTCTGACCGTTCATTTTTCCAATTCAACCTTCTTTCGTAGGCCTTTATTATTTTCCTTACGAGAGGATGCCTTACCACGTCCTTTTCTGTGAAGTAGATGAACCTTATCCCCCTTATACCTTTTAAAACAGTCTGAATCTCAACGAGTCCGCTTGATTTTTTATCTGAAAGATCGATCTGAGTTACGTCTCCTGTGATTACAGTCTTTGAGGAAAATCCGAGCCTTGTTAAAAACATCTTCATCTGATCAGAGATAGTGTTTTGAGCTTCGTCGAGAATTATAAATGCGTCATTGAGCGTTCTACCGCGCATGAATGCGAGGGGGGCTATTTCTATCACACCCTTTTCTATCAGTTTCGATGCCCTATCGAATTCGACCATGTCGTAAAGGGCATCGTAAAGGGGCCTTAAGTATGGGTTTACTTTCTCGTACATGGTCCCTGGCAGAAATCCTAATTTTTCACCCGCCTCTATCGCGGGTCTTGTTAGTATTATCCTCGATATTTCCCTTCTGTAATAAAAGTTAAGAGCCATGGCCATCGCGAGATAAGTCTTTCCCGTGCCTGCGGGGCCTATGGCAACAACTATGTCATGTTTTCTTATCGCATCTACATAGGCCTTCTGGTTTTTTGATCTTGGCGTTATGATTTTTTTTGTTGGATGGATAAAGATCTGATCCTCTAAAGCCCCGTGCTTATTGTTAGTTATGGCAAATACGACCTGGTCAATATCCTCAAGGCCGATGTGGTGCCCCCTTTTCACCCTCTCATGGAGTTCCTTAAGAACTATGTTCGTGGTCTCCACATCCTTCCTGTCTCCTGTTATAGTGAGATTGTTTCCGCGAACGTTAGCCCTTATGTTGAAATGCTTCCTCAGGTATTTTAGATTTTCGTCTCCTGGACCAAAGAGATTGCGTGCTGTATTTATATCTTCAAATGAGATCCTTATGAAGCCCTCTTCAGATGTACTATCCAAAAAACCTTTTTCCCTCCTTACTTGTGATATAAGTATACCATAAGTCTCTGTCCAGGTGGTAGGGTCAAAAACCCTTTCAAATCCGGCAAGATTTATTTAAAATAATGTTCGTGGAAAAGATACTGATAATAGACGACGAGAAGGATATACTCGAGAGCCTCTCTTCCATCTTAGAGGATGAAGGTTTTTTAGTGATTAAGGCGGAGGATGGCAAGAAGGGGATAGCTGCTTACGAAAGGGAGAATCCTGACCTTGTCATTCTTGATGTTTGGATGCCTGAGATGGATGGAATAGAGGTGTTAAAGAAGATAAAGAAGATAAGGAGGGACGCAAAAGTCGTTGTTATTTCCGGACATGGTAATATCTCGACGGCTGTTGAGGCAGTAAAGAGAGGTGCCTCTGACTTTCTTGAAAAACCCCTATCCATAGAGAAGGTTCTTGAGGTCATAGGCAGGTGCTTAAAAGACTCAAAGGAATTAGAGAAGAAAGAGACCACTTTCAGAATTAAATCCTTCGTGACTGGGGAGAAAAGTTTCAGGCAGAAGACCATAGGTAAAAGCATAGTCCTTTACGGTCATGGGCTCCATACTGGAGTAAAAACGGGCATGATTCTATTTCCCATGGAAGAGAATACTGGAGTCGTTTTCGAGCATGTACCTGATGGGGAGAGAATACCTGCCTTTGTTGATTACGTTTACTCAGTGGGGTATGCATCTTCCCTCAAAGGAAAAAACTGTATTGTCAGAACGATAGAACATCTTATGGCGAGTTGCCACATGTTTGGAATAACTAATGTGCTGATAAAGGTTAGTGAAGAAGTTCCTATCCTTGACGGATCCGCAAGTCAGATTTGTGAGAAATTTAACGAGGCTGGAGTCTTTGAACAGGAAAAAAGTGTGGAACCCATAGTAATAACGGAAAGGACTTTTCTCAGAAACCTTTCTTCTGAAAAGCATCTTTCCATAGAGCCCTCCGACCATCTTATCGTCGATTTTACGATAGAGGGTCGCCCTCCCATCAATTACCAGAACTATGTTTTCCAAGGAGGACTCGATGAATTTCTGAGAGAGATAGCCCCATCGAGGACATACGGTTTTCTGAGCGATTTCGAAATCCTGTCAAAGATGGGTCTCGGAGAAGGCGGAAGAATAAACAATGTTATCTTGCTCGACGACGAAAAGGTTGTAAATACGAAGCTGAGATATGAGAACGAGTTCGTTAGACACAAGATTCTTGATCTCTTAGGAGATCTGTACCTTTTAAACAGGCCAGTAATCGGGAAAGTTGTGGCAAAGAATACTGGACATCTGGAAAATATAGCTCTCGTTAAGGAGCTAAAGAGAATTTACGGATTATAAAGTCGATTGTTTTTTCTGCTTCCCCTGGACTGAAAGTTGGAAGGTCTACTTCAACCTTCATTTCAGTGACAAGTGCGAAAATGTCAGAGTCCCTAAGGAAAAGAGGTTCTCCTTTTCCAGAATAGACCTCTATTTTTGGACATTTCGCAGATTTGAAACCTTCTGCGAAAACTATGTCAACGCCGGATAAGTATCCCTTGACTATCCCTTCAAGGGGATAATCCTCTTTTTTTCTTTTCGTTATCATCAAAAGGTCTCTCGATACGAGAAGCACAGGATCGGCTCCTGCCTTTCTCAGCCTGAAAGTATCTTTTTTGTTCTCCTCTATCTCATGATGAGTATGTTTGATGGCCGCTACTTTTAAGCCTTTCTTTATCGCTGCCCCAATTAGCTCCTCGAGAAAGCTCGTTTTTCCGCTTTCCGACCACCCGACGACGCAGATGATCGGGACTTTTTTTCTACTCATAGGGCGGGTATCTCAGAAAGTAAAAGCAAAAGGCAGCGACAACGAGTGCGTGATTAATGGTTCCCTGCTTTATAAGATTTGGTACCTCCACAAGGGGAACAAGGACAACCTCTATATCTTCGTTAGGGTCAAGATTTGCCTCAGCTCTTCTTTTTGCATCCCTTACGAGGTAAGAATAGCATACATTGTCGAAAAGGGCAGGGTTGGGATTAACGGAACCGAGAAATTCTATTTTTTCTCCAGCATATCCTGTTTCTTCTAATAGTTCTCTTTTTGCTGCTTCTTCTGGGGTTTCCTGATCCACAAGGCCACCTGGGATTTCGAGACAGAATGTTCTCGACCCCTGCCTAAACTGTCTTATCATGACCACATGTCCATCCCCTGTGAGGGGGATAACATTAACCCATGAAGATGCGTGGATCGTGTAATACTCTGAGGTTTTTCCCGTTCTTGGACAAATAGCTTTCTGAATCCCTATCCGAAATATCCTGTAATCTGAATCTATAAAGGAATCTAAGATTATCCATTCCTTGAGCATGAACTTCCTTGTTCAAATAAAATTTAGTGCCTGGGACGAGACTCGAACTCGTACAGAGCCGGGGAGCTCCGAGGGATTTTAAGTCCCTTGCGTCTACCAATTCCGCCACCCAGGCACCTGACAGTTTTTTATAACAAATTCTTTTTTCTGTCAAATTATGAGAGCGCCACATCGAGAACCGTCCCATCTAAGAAGACCTAACGTAACTGGCATCCATTTTGGAACACCTATATCTGTGCTTCGCTCAAGAGCTTCCGATTATCAAAGACCAGATACTCGCAGAGGTCATGACCCCAGCCGCAAAACCGAGCATGATTCCATTTATCTTTTTAGGAGTCCCTTTCATCAAGAATAGAGCGGCTGAACCTAAAGCTGTTATTCCCCATGTGAAAAGACCGGAAAAAAACGCAAGAAGTTCAGGGCTTAATTCTTCAAGGGCAGGGAAACTCACAGCCTCTTTATGGCTTCGTTTGCTGCGATCAGTATTGGATCCCAAACGGTCGCAAAGGGTGGAGCATACCCTAAGTCTATTGATGCAACTTCATGGACTGTCATCCTATTGAATATGCAGCTTGCAACCGTATTTATTCTTAATGCGACCCCTTCCTCTCCCACCATCTGGGCACCGAGGAGCAATCCAGTCGGTTTTTCCACAATGTAATTTATAAGAATCGGTTTTCCAAGTGGATAAGCCTTGCTTCTTGAGCTTCCCTTTATCGTGACCTTTACAAAGTCAAATTTTTCTCTTTCTGCCTCAAGGGAAGAAAGCCCGGTCCTTGCGACTTCAAGCTCGAATATCTTTGTCATGGCAGTTCCGAGCACCCCCTTAAAAAGACTCTTCTTTCCAGCAGCATTTTCACCAGCAACCCTTCCCTGCCTATTAGCTACTGTACCCAGGGGAATAAAAACCTTCTTACCTGTCACAAGATGGATCGATTCTGCGCAATCTCCTGCGGCATAGATATTCTCCATATTGGTCCTTGTCATTTCATCAACGCTTATGGCCTGAGAAACACCTAACTCTATCCCTGCGTTCCTCGCAATCTCCGTGTTAGGCTTGACCCCTATGGCTAATACGACAAGATCGCAGGGGATTCTCTCATTCTCTGTGATCACAGCTATTACATTCCCATCCTTACTTTCGAATCCTCGAAGTGACTCGCCGTTTAAAAGATTTACACCGTGCTTCTTAATAACGTCTTCAACTTGATTTATTATCTCCAAGTCCATGTTGCCGAGAACTCTATCCGTCTTCTCCACGATCGTCACATGTATTCCTCTTTTTACCAGACTTTCTGAAAGTTCAAGCCCTATATATCCTCCACCGATGATGACCGCCTGACGAGGTGCTCTATTTTTTATGAATTCTTTTATCTTCAATCCGTCGTTTAAGGTCCTAAGCGTGAATATACCGTAAGAATCAACCCCTGGTACGTCTGGTATTATAGGATGAGCGCCCAAAGCCAGAACGAGTTTATCGAATTCATAATTCTCGTCCCTTTTTTCTTTGAGGTTTCTCACATGCACCTTCCCACTTTTTACATCTATTTCCACTGCTTCCTTTCCAAGGAGCACACCTATCCCCCTTTCCTTTTCTGCCATATCCGGGGTCAGTGCTATAAGGTGAGATATATCCTTTACATCATCAGACACGTAATAAGGGAGGCTGCATGAAGCGTATGAGATGAAAACGTCCCTTTCCAGTACGAGAACCTCACATTCCTTTTTTACCCTTTTTGCAGCAGATGCTGCGCTCATACCCGCAGCATTCCCGCCAATCACAACTATTCTTTCTCCCATCTTTTTCCTCGTTCTTATTTGTAAATTCAAAAGCCGTGGTTGTCAAGTGAACACTACTTAACCTGGCGAAAGTTTAGATTTTGTAAAAAAACTCCACACTGAGCTTCATAGACACCCCAACCCTTCCGAAAAAAATGTGGACAAATTCTACACAGTCTCAAAAATAAAAACAGTACTTCGTTGTCTTTATTCATTTTGTTTTGGCATAGACCTTGCTTTTTAAGTAAAAAGGCGGACAATGGAAGTAAAAAATAGAGAGTGTCTTCTTTTAAGAAAAAGAAATGGTCGTCTACTGCAAGGCCTATCCTATAAAAAAGACTATCCCATATGAAAAACTCTCAAAAAGCGAGTGCAGATGCTTTAAGCCCGAATACAGAAATTGCGAGCAATACAAGAAAGAGTTTAAGGCAGAGAAGGACAAAGGGGCCACAAGCTGCCCTTTCATCAGAATAGAGACCCTTTATTTTTGCGCTGCCTTTCCCCTAAAAAAGGTCAGTATGGACAGTCTCACATTCAGCCCGTGTCTTTATCCGTACTATGAGAGGTGCGAGATGTTCAGGAAGGCAGTTTATGGACCACAGGAAAAAGATATCGTCACTGTTCGGGGCTTCCACTTCGATACCAAGAAGGAATATTTAGATGGGCATATATGGATTAAGAAAATGGATGGGAAAGTGCGCGTTGGGTTTGATGATTTTGGCCAGTTTATTCTTGGGAGAGTGGAAAAAGTCAGTTTCCATGAAAGGGATGAAACTCCTCTTGTAGTATGTCTGATTGAAGAGGGGGAAGTAGAGATCAAGATGCCTTTTAAAGGCTTAATAGATAGAGTAAACGAAAAGCTCAAAGATGATCCTAATCTTATAAACTCGGATCCCTACGGAAAGGGATGGTTAATGGATGTCATTCTTAGATCAGAGCCTAAGACTATAAATGGTCACGATGCGTTGATCGCCATAAGGAAAGACATACAGAAGCTTCATGAACTCCTTGGAGAATCGGGCCTTTCTGCCATGGTTGACGGTGGGGAGATAATGAGGGAGATACGAAAGAATCTCAAGATTAAAGCTGTCTGGCTTATAGCAGACTTCTTAAAAAGGAGTGAGGTGAAGTCGTGAATACCTTTTTTATATGTCTTATTGTAGGGGTAGTTATTCTCATATTAGCGTACATTTTAACTGTCGTAATTCCACTTTTAGGCGTAATAGCAGGCCTAGGAAAGATTTGTCTTCCCGTAAAAAAGGGTATCGTTAGAGAAAAAGAAGGGGAAAGAAGGATTAACTTTTCTCAGGATCTTGGTTTTACGATGGCGGACGGAGGTCCTGCAGAAGAAGGAGAAAAGAGGGGGGAATAAAGATGTGGAAAATCCGGTCTGATGACAAGGCCAGGGAAGAATACGCCATAAAACAGGTACTTCCTCCTTGCCAGATTAAATGTCCCATAGGAGAACCTATTCAGAGGACCAATGTGATGATTTCTCTATTGACGCCAAGCCTTGAGAAAGCAAAAGATGAGATAATCCAGATAGAAGTTATCTTTACGAAAAGAATCCTTTCTTTCCTGTATGTGGCTACATATGTGGGTTGTGCGAAAGAGAATGTAATCTAAAGGAAAATGGCGGTTCTGTGAAAAGGAGGCTTCTCAAAAGGTTCCTGTCAGACTACTATGTACCTTACCTCGTAGATAAGAAACCTATTGAATTGAAAAAAGATAAAGGGCCTGTGGCGGTATTAGGAGCTGGGCCTGCCGGACTTTTCTGTGCTTACGAACTGAGTAAGTTAGGTTATAAGGTAACAGTGTTCGAAAGAGCAAGCAAGCTTGGAGGATCGCTCAGGTATATACCAAGGTACAGGCTTCCAACCGATCTTCTCGATGTTACTTTGGAAAATTTAGTTCGGATATATGGCATAGATATAAAGCTAAATCAGCAGATCTACGGAGATATTTTTGAAAGATTGGAGAAAGAAGGGTTCAGGGCCATATTTGTTGCGACCGGAACCCCTCTTCCCAGACCACTCACACTTGGAACTTACCCGGTTGAATGGCAGGGCATTGAGAATGTGGAATACGGAATCAACTTTCTCTACAAGTGCTCGGAAGGAAGTTTCGAATCCTACCACTTCAAGGGAAAAAGAGTAATAGTTATAGGCGGTGGAAATGTGGCGTTTGATGTGGCAAGATCCGCCGCTCGGCTGGGAGGGGATGTCACAGTAGTTTGTCTCGAGACCTGGGACAAGAGCCAAAGGGACGGGATTCCAGCAGATGAAGAGGAGATAGAGGGAGCAGAACAAGAAGGGATAAGGGTTGTGTATTCAAGAGGGGTAAGAAGAGTAATAGGTGAAAATGGGAAATTCAAAAAAATCGAATGTCCGAGATGTATTTCCGTATTCGATGAAAAAGGATTTAATCCAAAATTTGATTTAAAAGACGTAATAGAGCTTGAGGGAGATTTTCTACTCATATCTATAGGCCAGACAATTGATCGGGGTTTTTTGAGTGAAGGTGGTCTTTTTGACGAGAAAGGAAGGCTGGCTGTTGACCCACTGACACTCCAGAGCACTATAAAGAGGAATGTGTTCATCGGGGGAGACGTAAGAAAAATAGGATTTATGGCGGATGCGATGGCGGAAGGCAGGTAAGCAGCACAATCAATAGACCAGTATTTGAGAGGAGTGAGTATTGGGAAATGGAATTTGATTTATGAACCGAGCAGGGCACCCCTAAGGGAGGATTTAAAGTCTCCGCCTGAGAAGGAATGGAAGCCAGTATATGAGAGAATGAATTTTGATCTATTTGAAATAGGATTTACCCTGGAGGAGGCGATAAGGGAAGCAAAGAGGTGTCTTGCGTGCGGTCCATGCGTGTCGTGCAAGGCTTGCGTCGCTTGTGATTTGAGATCAGAGCTTCCAACTGTAACGGTCAACGAAGACCTGTGCAGCGGATGCGGATTGTGTGCTTCCGTATGTAACTACGGTACCTGTACTTTAAGGGATGTGCCTGTAATATACGAGAGGAGGGTCATCGGAGTCAGAAAGGTTTCGTACACAGACTCTCTTCTCTGTAAGGGATGCGGGATGTGTATTTCCGTTTGTCCCGCTGATGCCAGAAAGATGACCCCTGCTTGGCTTATACGAACAGAAGAAGTTATGGCAGCTAAAGGACTTGCTATTTTTGCCTGCAGGTTCAGCTGGCCGAGTGGAATGAACGGAACAGGTATTGAGGGAGTCGGTTTATACAGTTCTGTAGATTGCATCGGCATGATCGGGCCTGAAGATATAATAAAGGCCTTAAAGAAAGGGCACGAAGGGGTTTTGCTTCTTGGATGCCCACCTGGTGATTGTCACTTTCAGGATGGAGATACGGAAGCGAAGAAAAAAATTTACATCCTCGGCCAAATCCTTGAGACATTCGGCTACAAAAGGCAGAAGGTAGAGATTGTCCATGGGTTTGATCCGGAAGGAGAAACCATAGCAAAAACTGTAAAAGGCCTGTGGGGGATGCGACGAAACGATATTGGATTTGAATGAGGAAATACTAAAAGTTGTGGAACTATTCGAAATTGTTCTTTGGCCCGTAGCCCTTGACTTTAAGTACAAAGATATAGAACGGATGCAAGATAAGGAGATAGCGGCTTCCATAATAAATGGATGTGTGAGGAATTCGGAGCACAAGGAGTTGGCGCACCTATTGAGGCAAAAGTCTGAAATTGTTGTGGCATTTGGTGCCTGCGCCTGTTTCGGCGGGACTCCGTCACTTGCGAATCTTGCTTCTAAAGAAAGCATATTTTCTTTTGTTTACAAAGATAGTCCCACAGCCGTCAATCCCTCAGGTCTATTTCCAAAAAAGGAATTAAAAGAAAAATGGAAAAGAGCTCACACTTCCTGAATTTTTTGACAAAGTTGAACCGCTCAATAGAGTAATCGATGTGGACTGCTATTTGCCCGGTTGTCCGCCTCATCCGGACCTTGTTGTAGACATGTTTAACGTTCTTGCATCAGGAGATCTGCCCCCTAAAGGATCTACACTATCACCCCCCATTGCATTATGCGCTTACTGCGAGAGGAATACCACAAAGCCTGAGGTTTTAAGAATTAAGACCTTGAAAAGAATACATGAGGTTGGGCTGGATAGTGGCGACTGTTTTTTAGCACAGGGGATCATATGTTCGGGACCTGCGACAAGAAGTGGCTGCGGAACCCCATGCATGAAGGTAAATGTTCCGTGCAGAGGTTGTATGGGACCTGTGGGAGGGGTAAGAGATCCCGGTATGAGGTATATATCAACGATTGCATCCCTTGTTGATGCAGGCACAGACGAAAGTATGAGAGAGGTATTAAACGGCATGGGGGATGCGGCTGGGTATCTTTACCGTTTTACTGTTGGTTCAGCAATTCTCTGAGATAAACGATAGGGGTGAAAAATGGGAGAAAGGATAACGATAAATCCTGTTACAAGACTTGAGGGTCATGGAAAGATTGAAATCTTTCTGGACGATAATGGGCAGGTTCAGGATGCCTATTTTCAAGTCACGGAGTTGAGAGGGTTTGAGAGGTTCTGTGTTGGAAGGCCAGTAGAAGAGCTGCCGAGAATAATGCCGAACATATGCGGGGTCTGCCCAACCCCACACAATCTCGCTTCCCTTAAAGCCATAGATATGGTTTACGGTGTTGCCCCCACTGAGACAGCAAAACTGATAAGAAAGCTTCAACTCTTGGCAGCTTATGTGGAGGATCACTTCCTTCACTTTTTCTTTCTTTCATCCCCTGATTTCATAGTGGGATCAGAAAAAAGCCCGGCGGAAAGAAACATCTTGGGGGTCATAAAGGAGGCGGGACTGGAGATAGGGAGAAAGGTTATAGAGGTTAGAAAAAGGACAAGAGAGATAATAAGGCTGATCGCGGGAAAACCGGCACATCCTGAGGCTGGTCTTCCTGGTGGTGTATCCAGAGGAATAAGCGAGGAGGAAAGAGGTTTTGTGGAGGAGACAGCAAAAATTTCTATTGATTTTGCGAGATTTGCCTTAAAACTTTTCAAAGAGAAGGTACTTTCTAACAAGTCGAATATGGACCTGATTCTAAGTGATGCTTACAGGCTTGAAACCTGCTATATGGGACTTGTAGACGACTACCTGAGGCAGAATTACTACGAGGGCAACTTAAGGGTCATTGACCCCAAGGGGAAGGAGATAGCATTTTTTCACCCCAGAAACTATGGGGAGTTCATAGGAGAGTGGGTGGAAGAATGGACCTATGTGAGACTCACTCATTTGAGGAAAGTAGGTTGGAATGGGTTAAATGAGGGTGAAGGCACGTCTTTGTACAGGGTTGGACCTTTAGGCAGGTTCAATGTGTGTGAAGGTATGGCTACACCTTTGGCTCAGAAGGAATATGAATGCATGGTATCAGTCCTCGGGAAACCATGCCATTTAACGATGGCGTATCATCGGGCGAGACTTCTTGAAGCACTTCAGGCAGCGGAGGAAATATATGTGATAGCAAAAGACCCCCTACTGACAGGAAAGGATATCAGGAATACAAATTTACGTATGATCGGAAAAGGGGTAAGTTGCGTTGAGGCTTGTCGTGGTGTCTTGATTCACGATTATGAGACCGACAACCAGGGTTTGGCTACAAAAATAAATCTCATAGTTGCCACCCAGCACAATGCGGCTCCTATTTGCCTATCAGTTAAGAAAGCTGCCAAAGAGTTTATAAAAGATGGGAAGGTTTTAAACAAAGATGGTCTCTTAAACATGGTAGAGATGGCATTTAGGGCCTATGACCCTTGTCTTGGATGTGCCACTCACACGATCGGATGGAGAGACCTCTTGATCATAAACGTAAGGGATAAAAAGGGAAATCTGATAGAGACCATAGATACGAGAAGCTTTAAATAGAAAATTGAGGGAGGTGACCATTATGAGAAGCCAGAAAAAATGTCCCCTTTTAAAGGAGGAATATCTTCTATACTGTAAGAACTTTCCACTCAAAAGAACAATTTACTCTGAGAACGTTGTTAAGGGAGATGAAAAATGTGTCGGAAAAAATTACAGGGAATGCTCGCTTTACCCAAAAGGCAGTGTCTTAGAAGATGAGAAAAGAACGGTTTGCCCCTTTGTTGGACACACTAAGCTATACTTTTGCACATCCTTACCATTACGAAAAATGAATGAAAGGGACATTTCTCCATTCTGTAATACGCCGAATTTCGAATTGTGTCCTGTGTATCAGAAAGAGAGTTCGGAGGGAGCAAAGGAAAATTTGACAAGTATACACGGGTTTCAATTTGACGAAACAAAGGATTATCTCGACGGACATCTCTGGCTCAAAAAGAAAAATGGCGTGGTGAGGATTGGCTTTGACGATTTTGGTCAGTGCATTTTAGGGAAGGTAAGAAAGGTGATTGTGAAAGAAAAGGGGAGTAGGATAACGGAGAACACCTGGTTTGCTAAATTTCGGACCGAGGAAGATGAACTTGAAGTTTACGCCCCAATTAATGGAGTTATTGAATGTACCAACGAGGTACTCAATGACATGCCTTTCCTATTGAATGTAGATCCTTACAGAAACGGCTGGATTATTGAAGTTAAACCCGAGGGGCAAATACACACTTACCGGGCCGAGGAGGCAAAGAAGCTTTTGATTAATGACATATGGAAATTCGGAGAGATACTCGAGAAGGAAGCGGGGATAACGATGGCGGATGGTGGGGAGTTTGTGAAGGAGATAAGATATGTTCTAAAAGAGAGGGGGATTTGCCTCATACAGGGATTTCTAAAAGTAAGAGGGCTGAAGGGAGCGTAAATATTTCCCTATCAAGGCGCCAGAAGTCAAAGTAAGAGAAATTTTTCTCAAGACGATCAAAAAAACGTTGACATACCCTCTTATCTGTGCTAAAAAGTCAGGGAAAAATTAATAGCAGAAGCAAAGCCGGAGGCCAGTTTGCCGACTAATGTGATAAATATCACAAAAAGTGCAGATAGTAGCTTCATAGGACAGGTTGCAAAAGAGAGTGGTCAGAATCCATATTTGTGTTATCAATGTGGGAACTGCACAGCTGGATGCCCATTCACTGAATTCTTCGACTATCCGGTAAGCAAGATTATGAGGCTGCTTCAGGCAGGCCAGAAGGAGACTATTCTTCGTTCAAGGGCGATCTGGCTTTGTGCTACCTGCGAGACATGTACAACAAGATGTCCATGCCAGATAGATGTAGCTCAGATAATGGATACATTGAGGGTGATAGCGAGGAGAGAAAACTACGTTTCCGAAAAGGAAATAAAACTCTTTTTTGATACCTTTCTTGATTCGATGAAGAAGCACGGAAGGGTATTTGAACTTGGGGTCTTACTCAAGTACAATCTAAGATCTGGGAAGCTTTTCACAGACGCGGATTTAGGTCCAAAGGTGCTCTCCCGGGGTAAGATCCACCTTTTTCCGACAAACATAAAGGGAAGGGAAAAAGTAGAAAAGATATTCAGGGAATTTGAGAGGAAGCCGAGGAATGAACAATAAACGGTATGCTTACTACTCAGGTTGTTCCCTTGAGAGCACTGCTAAAGAGTATAACGATTCTTTAAAAGAGATCTTTAAGGTTCTTGGAGTCGAGATTGAAGAACCGGATGACTGGAGTTGTTGTGGTTCCACACCTGCGCACACAGTAGATCCTCTTCTCGCCTGTGCACTCGGCGCAAGGAACCTCTCTTTGATAGAGAAGATGGGTCTTGAAACAGTTATAGCTCCTTGCCCCTCATGTTTCGCTGTTCTTAAAAGGGCTCACCTGAAGATGAAAAAAGATCCAGAGATGAGGGAGAGAATAAATGAGCTGATAGATGAGCCGTACAATCTTAGGGTTTCGCCAAAATCTGCCCTTCAGATTCTTTACGAGGATATCCCGCCTGAGAAGATCTCTGAGATGGCGGTATATGAGATCCCTGAGCTAAAGGTTGTTCCATATTACGGATGTATAGTAACTCGACCTAAAGAGGTTGCAGAGTTCGATGACCCTGAAAATCCGATCTCAATGGATAGGATACTGGAAAGTGCGGGAATTACTGTTTTAGATTTTCCCTTTAAGACAGAGTGCTGCGGTGCAGCCTTCGGGGTTGTAAAAAGGGATGTGGTTAACAAGCTTTCCTCCAAAGTCCTTTCAATGGCAAAAGAGGTTGGGGCAAACTGTGTAGCCGTCTGCTGTCCCCTCTGTCAGCAGAACCTTGATTTGAGACAGGATCAGATAAATAGCCTTATGAAGACCGATTTTAAAATCCCAGTTTTATACTTCTCACAGCTTCTGGGTCTCGTTTTTGGTATATCTCCAGATAAACTTGGAATAAATAAGCTCGTTGTCAGTGCTCAGTGGATTGTCGATTCCTTGAAAAAAGCGGAGAAGAGAGGAAAGAAGATTAAGGAAGAGCCGGAGGCGGAGGAAGAGCAATGAGGGTTGGCGTTTTTATATGCCACTGTGGAAATAACATAGCTGGAACTGTAGATGTACAGAAAGTTGCGGAGGAAATGAGGAAGATTCCAGGTGTCGCATATGCTACAACTTACATGTACACATGTTCAGAACCTGGACAGAATGAGATAATCGAGGCGATAAAAAAATACAATCTAAATAGAGTAGTAGTAGCGGCGTGCTCTCCAAGGATGCATGAGCTAACATTCAGAAAAACTATCGAGAAGGCGGGTTTGAACAGGTATTTTCTCGAAATGGCCAATATAAGGGAACACATATCATGGGTTGGAGATGATAGGGAGCTCAACACAAAAAAGGCTATAGATGTTGTCCGTATGGCTATTGCAAAAGTCATGAACAATAAGCCCCTCTATTCCTCTTCCTTCCGTGTGAACAAGAGGGTTCTCGTGATAGGGGGAGGGGTTGCGGGAATGCAGGCCGCCTTAGATTGCGCAGATGGGGGGCTCGAAGTTGTGCTTGTGGAAAAGACCCAGAGCATAGGTGGAATGATGGCAAGACTGGATAAGACATTTCCCACGATAGACTGTTCTATCTGCATTCTCGGGCCCAAGATGGTAGATGTGGCTCAGCATGAAAAGATAAAACTGTACGCTTATTCTGAGATAGAGGATGTAAAGGGTTACATAGGGAATTATCAGGTAACGATAAGGAAGAAGGCAACTTATGTGGATTGGAAGAAATGTACTGGATGTGGATTGTGTATGGAGAAGTGTCCTTCAAAAAACGCCTATGATTATTTCAACTTCGGGATCGCACCAACGCGGGCAATAAGCATACCTTTCCCTCAGGCAATACCGAAGAAGGCAAAAATAGACCCGAACTACTGCAGGTATTTGACAAAGGGGAAGTGTGGTGTATGCGCAAAGATATGTCCTACCAAAGCGATCGATTATGATATGAAAGATGAGCTTGTAGTTGAAGAGGTTGGGGCGATAATAGTTGCTACAGGTTATAGTCTAATGGGTGTTGAAAACTTTCCTGAGTATGGTGGGGGAAGATACGCAGATGTGATAACGGGGATTCAGTATGAAAGGATTCTAAATGCATCAGGGCCTACGGCAGGGCATATAAAGAGGCCTTCCGACGGTAAGGAGCCTGAGACGGTCGTATTTATCGCCTGTTGCGGCTCAAGGGATAAGTCACTCGGAATTCCTTACTGTTCCAATTTTTGTTGCATGTACATAGCGAAGCAAGCGATCTTAACTAAGGATCATTTGCCAAATTCCCAGTCCTACGTCTTTTACATGGACATAAGGGCACCTGGAAAGGGATACGATGAGTTTACAAGAAGGGCGCAAGAGGAATACGGAGTGAAGTATATAAGGGGAAGGGTATCAAAGATATATCCTAAAGGAGATAAGCTTATAGTAAAAGGTGCTGATACCCTCCTTGGAGTCCAGGCCGAAGTGGAGGCGGATTTGGTCGTTCTTGCAAATGCAGTTATCTCTAATCCTGATGCGGCAAAACTTGCAGAGAAACTTAGAATCTCATATGATACTTTCGGTTTTTATGTAGAATCCCATCCTAAGTTGCGTCCTGTAGAGACGAACACTTCAGGGGTCTTTTTAGCAGGTGCTTGCCAGGGACCAAAGGACATTCCCGCATCCGTAAGTCAGGGTAGCGCTGCAGCGAGCAAGGTTCTTTCCCTATTTTCAAAAGACATGCTCGAGTCTGATCCTCAGGTTTCATACGTTAATCCCAACATATGTGTGGGATGTATGAAATGCGTTAAGACCTGTCCTTTTGGTGCCATAAAAGAAGAGGAACTAAGGGATGGAAGAAAGGTAGCCAAAGTCATAGAGACGGTATGTGCCGGGTGCGGCATATGCACTTCCACGTGCCCTTGCGGCGCAATACAGTTGCAACACTTTACAGACAACCAGATCCTCGCGGAGGTGAATGCCTTTGTCTCAGGAAAATAAAAGAGAGCTTAAGATAATAGGTTTTCTGTGTAACTGGTGTTCTTATGGGGGTGCTGACACGGCGGGTGTGAGCAGGTTTAAACAACCAACGGATTTACGGATAGTAAGAGTCCCCTGTTCTGGAAGAGTTGATCCCCTGTTTGTGGTCAAGGCTCTCATAGGTGGAGCAGACGGTGTCCTTGTCTCAGGGTGCCATCCGAGGGACTGCCACTATTCGGACGGAAACTTTTATGCGAGAAGAAGGCTTGAAATGCTAAAAAGACTTTTGCCTTTTTTGGGAATAGATCCAAGGAGATTCCGCTACACCTGGGTTTCTGCTTCAGAAGGTCAGAGATGGCAGAGGGTGGTCACAGAATTCACGAAGCTTATCCATGAATTGGGACCACTACATGGAGAAAAGGAGAAAGCCTTTGAGTGAGAAAGGACTTAGAGAAAAGATATCTCAGATCTTAAAGGAAGTAGATGTCGTGATCTCCTGGAAAATGGGGTTTGACCCTATCCATGCTACTCCTCATTTTATAAGGGATGAAAAAGAGATAGAGGAGTCAGTTTTTAACGTTTTTTGCGTCCACAACCTTACAACCTATTTACCCTTCATGAAGGAGAAGGTCGGGATCGTTGTGAAAGGATGCGATTCCCGCACATTGGTTCAGTTCATTCAAGAGGGCCTAATCACGAGGGAAAACTTAAAAATAATAGGTATCCCGTGTAGTGGAGTTGTGGACGTGAAAAAGATTATGGAGGAGATAGGAGAGAGTCCTGTCCTGCAGGCTGAGATCCTGGACAATAGTTCTTTAAAAATAAGGACATTAGATGGTGAGAAATTCTTTCAAATTGATTCGGTACTCGCTCAAAAATGTAAGACCTGTAGATACCCTACTCCTTTGATATATGACCACCTCATAGGAGAACCTATAAAGTCGCAGATAGGCTGGGATAAGGCGTACGAAGATGTTACTGAATTTGACAAAAAAACCCTTGAGGAAAAACTGTCATTCTGGAAGAAAGAATTTGAGAAATGTATAAGGTGCTATGCGTGTAGAAATGCTTGTCCTCTCTGTGTGTGCCAGGATAGGTGCATAGCTGAGAGCAGAGATCCCCATTTCGTGAGTCAGAAACTGGAACTCCCTGAGAAGTTCATGTTTCACTTTATACATGCGATCCACCTCGCTGGTAGATGTGTGGAATGCGGTGAATGTGAAAGAGCCTGCCCTATGGGTATACCTGTGAAGATGATGAAGAAGAAGATCAACTATGAAATGAAACAGCTCTTTGATTACGAGACAGGAATAAACGTGGATGATAAGCCTCCAATGTATACATTCAAGGTGGAGGAAGAAAAAATTAAGGAGCATGAACTCTGATGGGGCGGAACGGATTTTTAAGAAAAGATAGACTGGAAGCCTATCTCAATAACCTCTCGAAGAAAGGCGGACTTTATGTCCCAAAGGAAGAGAAAGGGGCTATTGTTTTTAGAAAATATTCTGGCGTATCCGAGCTTTCCTTAAAAAAACCCGCAACAACTCCGGCTAAGTCCATAATTTATCTCCAGAGTGAGACTTTCTTCAGGTTCATGTTTGAAAAGGAGGGTAATGGGCTTGACAAAGTCAATGTGCGTATACAAGAAAACATGGATCAGGAAATAAGGATAATCTTTGGCGCAAGACCCTGTGATGCAAAAGGTTTTTCAGTGATAGACAGGGTATTTATAGATACTGACACCCAAGATGTTTACTACAAGAAAAGAAGGGAAAATTCATATATTGCCACTAAAAGTTGCGATTCTCCGAGTTCAGGTTGTTTCTGTATTTCTGTTGGTGGCGGTCCATTCGATGAGGAGGGTTCAGATGCTCAATTTACTGAGATTAATGGGGGCTACTTGATCGAGGCAATAACAGAAAAGGGGAATATATTTCTCGAAAGTGAGCTTCTCGAACCAGGTGAAACATACCTCGAAGAGAAAAGGAAAAGGAAAGAGGAAGTTGAAAGATTGGTGAAGGAGTACTGTGAAAGAGTTGGGAAGATTGAGCCGCTCAGTCCTAAGCTTAGACTCTTCAGTGATGAAGACTTCTGGAAGAAACACCTCTCTAAGTGCTTAAGCTGTGGGGTCTGCACGTATCTTTGCCCTACATGCTATTGCTTCAACATCACTGACGAGAAAACATTTTATGAAGGTGAAAGAATAAGAAGCTGGGATTCTTGCATGTTTTTCCACTTTACTTTAGAGGCAAGTGGCCACAATCCAAGACCAGATAAGTTCAAGAGATTCAGAAATAGGGTTGGTCACAAGTTCATGTTTTATCCTGAGAGATATTCAGGTCAAATCGCATGCTGCGGGTGTGGGAGATGTGTGAGATTCTGTCCCGTTTCCGTCGATATAAGGGAAATAGTTTTAGAACTTATGAAATCAGAAGAGGGTGGTAGGGAGTAATGGGTTTGAAGAATCCTTATTTGCCTGATATTGTGACAATAACAAAGGTTATTCAGGAGACCCCAAATATAAAGTCTTTTCAGGTCGTTTTTGATGATCCTGAAAAGATGAAGAGTTTCACATTCCAACCAGGGCAGGTTGGTCAGCTTTCCGTATTCGGGGTTGGGGAATCAACATTTGTTATAAACTCTCCACCTACAAGGAAAGAGTACTTACAGTTCAGTGTTATGAAAGTTGGAGAGGTGACCTCTGCGATCCACGAGCTCCATGAGGGAGACAAAATGGGTCTTCGCGCCCCCCTCGGAAACTGGTTCCCCTATGAGAATATGAAGGGAAAGAACATACTTTTCATAGGTGGAGGAATCGGCCTTGCCCCCCTTAGGACACTTATACTCTTCATGCTCGATAACAGGAAGGATTATGGGAAGATAACGATTCTCTATGGAGCGAGGACGCCTGTCGATCTCTGTTATAAGGAAGACTTAAAGGAATGGGAATCGAGAGAGGATTTGGAATTGATTCTGACCGTTGATAACGAATATCCTGGATGGACAAAGAAAGTGGGATTGGTACCTAATGTTCTTTTAGAGATGGCTCCAAAGCCTGATAACACAGTTGCTATCACATGTGGCCCACCGATTATGATCAAGTACACTCTTATTGCTCTTGATAAGCTCGGTTTCAAAGATGAGGACGTAATAACAACGCTTGAGAGGCGCATGAAGTGTGGGATAGGCCTCTGCGGCAGATGCAATATAGGATCTAAGTACGTTTGTAAGGATGGGCCAGTTTTCTCTTTAGCACAACTCAAATCCCTTCCCCAGGAAGAATAATAAACTCGCGCTGATTAAAATCTACATTTCCACCCTTGTTATAACACCGTGCAACTTGTTTGGTGGAAGGTCATAGAACTGGATCAAAGGTGGAGATAGCCTCTTTATAAGGTAAAAAAACTTCCAGAAGATATTTTTCGTCGTAATCTCTTCCTGCCCGTAAAAGATTGCCTTTTCATTTATGCCCGCATCTCTAAGGATCTTTTCGATATTAAGGATCTCCATGTAACCTGTTTCAATTACGAAAGATCTCAACCCCTCAGCCAGATCCTCGGCAAAGTATGCATTTACGCCAAAAGGACGATCGGTTGTCTTTAAAGTGACGAGGATATTTTCCTCGTAGATAATATTGTTGTTGAACATGGTATGAACGATGTACGGGGAAATTCTCTTTGTGTCCCTCACAAAAAAGATCGCAGTTCCACTTATTTTGTTAACCGTATGATAAAGCTCCCTGTAACTTAATAGAAATGTGTCGAGCCTCAGTGGTCTCATACTCTTATACAGCTTCCTCTGTCCTCCCGTGTAGATGAGAATAATAGAAAGGGGAATGGAGGCGATGACGACGGACCAGTAAGCACCGTGAGGAATTTTCAAGGTGTTGGAAAAGAAAAAGAGAAGTGCGTATAGCGTCACAAAAAAGGAAAGACCCATTTTAAGCCACGATCCCCTAAGAAAGAATATGCACGTCATGAATACACCCGTCAGGGTCATGGTCCCTGTGACTGCAAATCCATACGCACTCGCAAGATTCTTTGATTCTTTAAAAATGTAAAGCATGAAAAGGACGGAAAGGAGCAAAAACCAGTTAACGAAGCCAATGTAGATTTGGGATCTCAACTTTGTGGACGTGTAGTGAACCTTGAAGAAAGGAAAGATCCTCGTATTTATCCCCTGGTACACAAGCGAAAACATTGCGCTTATAATGGCTTGAGAGGCGATAACTGTGGCAAGAAGACTCAGAATGAGAAAAGGCACATAAAGTGGAGGCGCCTGAGAATAAACCATAGAGAACAAAAGATTACCGTCCATTCTTTGCTCTTTTATAAGATATGCGCCCTGTCCGAAATAGCTGAGTAGGAGGCAGGGAAAGACAAAAGACCACGCCCTGATGATAGGTTTTTTGCCAAGATGTCCCATGTCTGCGTAAAGGGCTTCTCCTCCAGTCGCGCAGAGGATTACTTCAGAGAGGATAAAAAAACCATAAAAACCGTTTCGGCTGAAAAATTCTATTGCATTAATTGGGTTCACCGCAAGAATTAGCCAGGGAACTTTAAGTATCGATACAAGTCCTGTTATAGCAAGGGAAAAAAACCATACCAACATGACGGGCCCAAAGGCACCGGCAACCTTATCTGTCCCTTTTTTTTGAAATGAGAAGAGAAGGATCGTTATGATAAAGGCCGTGTAAAGAAGTATGCTCCGGTCAATATTTTCGAAACCAGGAATGATCGTAATTCCTTCGACCGCACTCAGTATACTTATTGCCGGCGTTATGACCCCATCGCCTATGAGCTATGATACACCAATGAAAGTAAGAATGGAGAAGAAAACGATAGGGCCTTCCTTTTTGAGGAGGGGCAAGAGTACACTTCTTAGGACTATAGTACCCCCCTCCCCTCTGTAACCAAGGCTCATGGCAAGCCATGCGTATTCAATCGTAACGAGGATTGTGATCGTCCAGAAGATAAGAGAGAGAACACCAAGCACATTATCGCTTGTCGGCTTAAGGAGAAGGAACGTGACAGTCATCGTATAGATAGGGCTTGTCCCTATGTCCCCGAAAACAAGACCGAGCGCCTTTACCATCTCATAGAGATCCTGTTTCTTTCTCATGTTTACGTTCCTTCGCTAAAAGCACTTATAGTACGACAATTTGTTATATTAGCTCTTACGCTCATCTTATTCAAACTTTTTGTAAAAGATATCGATAGAGGCCTTTAAAAGATTAGCCCCACATTCACAGTATAACCCGCAGGAAGTGACACATTATAATTCTCAGCCGACCCCAATGTGCTTTCTTATCCATCCTAAGACGCAGGAAGGGTTATAGTAGTAACTCATCGTGTGGAAACACGTGGAGGAGCAGTAGGGCATACAGCTCTCCTTTACCCTTTCCAGTTCCTGTTTTTTAAACTTCGGATTCCCAATTGTACCCCAGTCGTAATTATAGCAGATGAGGTCGAAGCAGGGGGAAAGAGTGCCATCAGGCCTGATCAAAGCGCCGTTTATGCCTGCCCTGCATCCCCAGTATGGGATGGGGCCTCTCATCCGTTTTTTGAAGAGCTTAAGGTGTTCTATAGAATTGACCATAGGCCAGCCTCTCTTTTGTCTCCCTATCAGCCAGTCTATGAGTTCGTCGACTTCCTCGTACTCTTCTTCTGTTATGAATAGTCCCTCTTCCCTATGACGGTAATGGGATGTATCTGCGATCTCTTGAGGAGGCTCATTCAGGTGGTAATCCGTACCTATGCGATTCACATGGGCGATCTCTGTGAGGAGCTTTACATCTTTTATATTCGTCCTGCATATGTTTATGTTGAAGAAGAGAAGGTAACCGTATTTCTTCTTCCTCTCAACAAGGTATCTGAACTGGGGCTCTATGGGGATGAGAGCTTTTGGCAACCCCCTTTTTGGGTAGATGCAGTCCACGGCAAGGTTTACTGCAGAGACACCCGCCCTACCCATCTCGTCTATAAAATCCTTGTCGAGCAAATACCCATTTGTGGGAAGGTATACGAAGAACCCCCTTTCTGCCCCGTACCTTATCACCTCGAGGATGAAATCCTTCCTCAAGAGGGGTTCACCTCCCATAATAGCAAGGACCCTGCACCCGAGTGTCTTTAACCAGTCTATTCCTTCCTTTGCAACCTCTAAGTCCATTCCCTCCCTTCTATCATCGTACTGGTGGCAGTAGTAGCAGTCCACATTGCATTTCCATTCTGTAAAGAGGTAGCAGAGGATAGGCCTGAATTCTCCCCTATGAACAAGAGAAAAAAGATAAGGGATAAACCACCGCCTGAAAGCCCTTAAGCCATTTCTAAGCTTGTAGCGAATCCTCTCTATTGCTTTATCCACAGGGGATAGAATATATGTACATTTAGATAAAATCGCTGTCAAGCATCATGGACAAGAAAATAGCCAAGCGGAGATCTAACTACTGGATAAAATGAGGAAATCGCATTCTCAACACCTTCCCAAACTTATTCTGTATCCGCACTGATGAAGAAAAACAACTTACTCGATAACGAACCTCTTCAGACTGCCGTCCCCGTCTATTATGTGTATGGCGCAGGCAAGGCACGGATCAAAGGAGCGAATCACACGGACAACGTTGATCGG
>Ga0209225_1000039_pt1 | contig 146112 bp, 125 predicted proteins | sample WasSprMetagenome_FD_184732 | JGI IMG/M metagenome (GOLD analysis project Ga0209225, IMG submission 184732) | Sulfidic aquatic microbial communities from Washburn Spring, Yellowstone National Park, USA - WS (SPAdes) (version 3) | ecosystem: Environmental > Aquatic > Thermal springs > Hot... | reverse complement strand
TGTGGGAACGACCTTCCAATCCCCATCCCCCTTCCCCCTATACCTGAGATGTGGTCCATCTGGAACCCCAACCTCTATAACCCCTTCCGTCCCATATATCCTGTTAGCGCAACCTATGCTCGAGTCATATCCGGTGAAAAGGATGGCCTTCACCCCGTTCTTGAACTTAAAATAGGATATCCCCTGGTCCTCGACCTTAACCCCGAACACGGTCTTCGTCTTCCTCGCATCTATCTGTCCCATGACCCATTCCGCCGGGGTCTCATCGTTATAGAAGAAGAACATATCGAACCAGTGGGTTCCCCAATCGAATAGATTCCCGCACTCGCCTTCTATCCTGACGAGCTCCCCTATAACCCCTCCTTTTATGAGCTCCTTTGCTTTCCTGAAGGGCGCTAAGAACCTCCTCTGGTGGTTGAACGTGAGCTGAACCCCCTTTTCCTCGCATACCCTTACCATCCTCTTGGACTCCCCAAAGGTAGGAGCCATGGGCTTCTCGCAATGTATGGCCTTTACCCCGCTCTCGGCGGACGCTACGACCATCTCGCAATGGAGCGCAGGCCACGTGCATATGCTTACTATATCCGGTTTCTCTTTCTCGAGCATCTCCCTATAATCCGTATAAACCTTTGGTATCCCATAGCTCCTGGCGAAGGAATATGCGTTATCCCTTACTATATCCGCACACGCGACTATCTCACAATCCGGAAGCTCCTTATATCCCTTGGCATGGGCATGTCCCATGCCGAACCCCGTAGCCCCTTCCGTCCTCCAAGGACGTCCACATCCTATTATCCCGACCCTGAGCTTCTCCATCCCTTGATCCCCCCTGAACGGCCCCATTTGTGTCCCAGGAGGTTCAACCCCCCCTTTCCCCGGATTTTACTATACCTCCGGATGCGATGTCAACATCCTCCACGGGGGCCACCCTTTCCCTTAGGATGAGGGCAACGATCGATTTCGGCAACCCATCGACTTTTATCCCTTGGATCCCTCTCTTAGAAACTAACGCGGGTATCTCCACTGCGAAGTCCTGAGGTATCCCCTCTATGAAAGGGCCATTGTTTGGTATGTTTACTTGTAACACCCTTGGTATATCAAAAGCTATCGACTCCAAAAGGGGGATAATGATTTCCCCCGTTTTTCGGGGCGGATAAACCTCGGTTATTTTAACATAGGAGTTACGCATTTGACTTGGAGCCGCATTTTGTGGTAAGATACGAGATGGAAAGGAGGGAAAGATGAACCATGCTTACCAGATCCCTCCTATTCAGGTTCAATAGAAACCCAAAGATAGATATGCTCATGGACGCATGCAGGAAGATCCTCGAATACACCGTCGAATACGCTATCGAGAACAAGAAGACGTCCACGAACACCCTTGTGAAGAACCTCTATCACATCTTCAGGGGATGGTTTCCTTCCTTGCATTCCTCATGGATCCAGAAATCCATAAGGGCAGGTGCTTCTGTGGTTCATTCTTACAACAACAGGAAGAGGAAGGGGAAGGCGAAGGATAAGCCTGAGATCAGTCGTCCATTTGTCTATGTTTCCAAATCCATGATGAGATGGGAATGGGATGGGAAGTTGCTTACGATCATAATCCCTGTTTTCCCTCATGATCCAGATCCTATCGTTTTGAGGTTCATTCCACATCACAGGTATAGGAGATACCTAAATGCTTTAAAGGAAGGGTATTGTTCTCTTGGAGAGCCAACGCTTACCAATAGATCCATATGCTTTCCTTTGAAGTTTCAGGAGCCAGAGGGATATGTTCCGAGGTCAGTTATTGGGATAGACAGCAATGAGAGGAGCCTGGAATGGCATAAGATAGACATTGGATGTTCTTTGGTTCAAGGTTCAGAGTTAAGCTCCATGCTCCATGCTCCAAGCTCCTTTGGGATAGGGGGAAGGATAGATACGAGCTATGTTGCCATGGTGAATTCAGATTGCGATAAGAGGATGAGGGATGGATGTAAAGGCAAGAGGAATCCGAAGGCAAGGAAGAAGGTTCAAAGGAAGTATGGGAAGAAGAGGAGGGAGAAGACGAGGTCGTTTTGGCACATGATTGCTATGGAATTGATCCTTTTGGCGATGGATTATGGATCGTGCATTGTCCTTGAGGATCTGAAGGGGATGAAGGGGAGGATTTCAGGGTTATCTCGGAATATGAGGAGGAGGCTTCTCAATCATTGGAGCATAATGAGCTTTCATCGGATTATTAAGGAGAAGGCACGTTTTTATGGGGTTCCGATATTATTTGTAGATCCCTCGAACACTTCGAGGACATGCCCGGTATGCGGCAGAAGGGAGCTAAGGGGGCATAAGACCTTGGAGTGTGAATGTGGGCTTTCCATGGGTAGGGATGAGGTAGCTGCGATCAACATAGCGAGGAGGGGGATGGAGATCCTTGAGGGGGCATGGGGCAGAGAGCATAGGGCATGGAGCATGGGGCAAGGTGCATGGAGCTCCTTGCCCTTAGCTCCTTGCTCCATGCTTTTTCAAGGCAGGGGGTGGTGGGCGCTCCCTGTTGCCTGCTTCCTAACGGTGCCTTTGAAAGAGGTGCTGTTACAGCGGGAAGCGCAGTTGTAAACACAACTGCGTAAGTCCTAATGGAGATAGGCCGTGGCGTTGATGAGGATAAAGATAATAGCGATGAGATACCCGATAGGGCCATTCCGACTTCCGGAAAGGCTTTTCCCAAAGCCCGGATGTTCCCTCGAGGAGATAACGAAGGAGGTATCGGAGAAGCTACTTTTGCCATATGGCGATAAGATCGAGATAGGATATGTGGACTTCCTGAGCGAGGATATGGAGAGATATCCGAGGATAAAAGAGCTCGTCCTCGATGGGATCCTCGACCTCCCGATAGTCTTCATAGACGGAGAGCTCTCCTATTCCGGGGCGCTCTATATCCCCGCCATCATAGAGGAGCTCGAGGCAAGGATGCAGGATCGGATTTGATGGACAAAGCACAGGCATAGGCTTGTAGCGCACCTTATAAGAGGAGGCGATAGCTAATGAACCGATTCAAATGCGTAAGTTCTATATGGGCTTTAATTGCGATTTTCGTTTTCTCATGTGCTGTTACACGTGCTCAGGAAGGCGGAGGAATGGGCTATTTTATGGTCGGAAGCAGTATAATGGACGTAAAAGCCCTGAATTCAAGGCTGGAAGGAAAGGGGTACCCTGCGCTCTCGGACAAATTCGTCTCCTTAGGTGGGGGCGGCCACGGAATAATAGGCAGGGCGATAATAGGTGGGGAAGGGCATGGGCTTATCGGGGAGGAGGTTACAACTGGAAGCTACAAGGTATCTATTGGGGCTGGCTACGGCCTCTTCAACGCAGGATATATCGTCTATTCCACGGACAGCTTGAGGGTCTACCCGCTTTTGGGAATAGGTGGCGGCGGGATAGAACTCAGTATAGTGGAGAAGGGCTCGCCTTCCTTCGATGAGACGTTGGATAATCCGAGGAGGATGGCGGTGCTTTCAACGGGTGGTCTCTTGCTCCAGTTCGCCCTCGGAACGGACTACCTATTGAAGCTCGGGGGAACAAAGAAGGAAAGGGGTGGACTGGTTTTCGGGCTCCGTTTGGGATACTCCTTCGCTCCGATAAAAGGCGGTTGGTCCATGGACGGGATAGGCATTTCGGATGCCCCGCGAGTGGGGATTACAGGACCGTATATTCGTCTTATCTTGGCTGGAGGCGGGGGGATAGGCAGGGATTAGGAGGGAATAAAGATGGGGATCTGGCTTCTTATAGGCTTCCTTGGGCTTATCGGGACGGAGGGGATCCCAGACAGGATCTCGAGGGAGATCGGATCTCTGGAGCTCCTCCCTAAAGGAAGGTATGTATTCGTCAGGTCATGGGAGGCGGAGGGCGGCGAGTGCGCCCATCATATAGGGAAGGCGGTTCGGGACGAGGATGCCGAAGGGGGATTGGCATGGGAGGCGAATACGTATTCCGATCCCCCCGCGAACCACATGGCGTTCGGCCCTTATTTAGAACTCAAGCCCGGGAACTACGTAGCCTTCTTCAGGATCAAACTCATGGAGGATGCCGGGGAGGAGGTGGTCGCGGATATAGATGCATGTGTCGATTATGGCCGGAGGATCCTCGCGTCTCGTGAGGTATCAGGTTCCGACCTCCTGCTCTCACGCTATGTCCAGATCCCCCTCCCATTCCAATACCCAGGGGGTAAGCTGGAGTGCAGGGTATATTGGAGGGGTTATTCGAGCCTGAGGTTGGATGCGATATCCCTTTTATCGCTCGAGGCCGGCAGGCTTGAGATCCCATCCCAAAGGGTGCCGCAGCCGGTCCCGAGCGGGTTTCCCAAAGACCTCCCCTACTTCTCCGAGCCCCGTCCGTTCCCTGATATATTCCCGAGGTCATCCAGGCCTTCCCCAACGCTTCTCGTCGTCGATATAAGGAGGTATCCACCGGATTGGCAGCTCATGGCCATAACGCTTCAGGGTATAGTGAACAGGTCCAGGCCTCTGATATACTGCCTCCTCAACCCAACAGACGAGTTCTGGTTGGAATGGATGAGGAAGCGCGGATGGATCGAGGGAACGGAATCGGTGGGATCTCCCGAAGGGCTTTTGCTCAGGTTCCTCGATAGGATAAGGGGTTTCGTGATATACGATCCCTATCTCCCGGCCACGAAGAACGTGGCGACCATGATAGCGGCTGTGGAGGACGGCGTGGTGGTCTCTCCGAGGATCGCCGAGGAGATGGAAAGGAAAGGGGTCCGGTTGCCCATCCTCTTCTCCCTTAAGGGCAAGTGGAAGAAGAGCGCAGATGCTTACAGATGGGCTTTCGAAAACCTATGGGATAAGCTGAACCACCATGTGATAGCGTGTTCCTGGCCGGATCATTTAGGGCTTAGGGATTACCTTGTGCAGAACAAGATCTTCACATTCTGGATCCCCGGCCCCATAGACGGCGCAAAATCCTATTCCTCTCCGGAGGAAGAGGTAAGGCTTGCGGAGGAATTCCTATCCAAGATGCCCGTCAACATACCCGTGATGAGCTATCCATGGGCTGGGAAGGATATAGGGATAGGTGAGGGGCCTGGCGTTACCCTATTTTCGGAGTTCGGTAAATACCTCGTCGGCTCCATAAACTGCACGAACCTCAGCGTCCATTCCGGGATCGGGATCGAGAACCTTAAGCAGAAGGAACGTCCTTCCCCTCCAGCGCTTCAGGACGATAAGGTCTATATCTCCTTCATAATATCCGATGGCGATAACCTTCCGGTCCTGACCAACTCCAACTTCCCACAGCTCTGGCAGGAGGAGGTGAGGGGGCGGATACCCTTAGGCTGGACAATATCCCCATCGGCGATAATGCTCATCCCGGATATAGTGGACTACTACTACTCCACAGCCACGCCCAAGGATTGCTTCCTCGGAGCGGTCTCCGGAATAGGGTATGCGTATCCGGACCATTACGGGAAGAGGTTCGTGGAAGGGGATCGCATGCGGGTCTTCGACGAGTTCCTGGATCAGACAAGAAGGTATATGGAGGCGATGGATTTAAGGGAGATATGGATAATGGGGGTTACGGATCCAAGCCTTATAAGCCGATATGCGGAGAGGATCCCCTTCCTCTCGGCGATATTCCCCGATTATGGGAAGAGGGTATCCAGCTACGATGAGGCCACGTATCCAGTTAAAGGATCCGTCCCGGTTTTCCATGCCGTGACCGGATGGGCGGAGGGGATTTCAAGGGAGCAGCAGATATCGAGCCTGGTATCCCAGATAAGGGCTATAACGCCGGAGGAGCGCCCGGCATTCCTCCATTTCTTCGTCCTCAACTGGTTTGCTGATCTAAGGATGCTTGAGGAAATAGCCGGTCTTCTCGGACCGGAATACGTCGTAGTCAGGCCAGACCATCTGGCGGAGCTATTCAGGGAGCATATGGCCAGGGAGAAGGTCCTTATCCGATCCCCTCGGGTCCTGGTGGGTTTGGAGAACATCCCTCTGGCCTTCGATATATCCCTTCATAACCCATCTTCTAAACCCATCGAAGCCGCGATATCCATAAGCGAGGGGCTCAAAGGGCCGTCCATCCTGCCTTCTACCGTCGGGATCGAGCCTGGAAGGAGTATCCGGGTCGAGATCTCCGGAATGCCATCGGGCAAGGTCGTGAAGGTCCTGGTCGAGGGTCCGTTTGGCCGGAAGGAGGTTGGGATAAAGGTCGATCTGATCCCCGAGGAGGAGCTCGTCCTGCCGTTACCGTTCCGAGGTCCTCTCCGGTTCGTAGGCCGATTTGAGGCGGAGGCCCTGCCTCATAGGTCTGGGAAGGAGGAAGGGGATCCGGATGCGAGCGGGGGGAAGGCGTGGGTTGCGAGGGTTGGGAGGGCGGAGCCGGGGTTCATAGTCTTCGGCCCATATGCTCCCCTAAAGGAGGGGGATTACGTCGCCCTTTTCCGCCTAAAAGCGATTTCCGAGGGTTCCGGGGTAATTGCCACCCTGGACACGTGTGTGGGCGGGGGCTCTCCGGTGACCTCGTCGCACGAGCTAAAGGTCGAGGATCTCGCCCCAGGCAGATACAGGGTTTTCCCGCTCCCTTTCAAACATCCCGGAGGAGGGGTCGAGACAAGGGTCATATGGAATGGCAGGTTTTCCTTGGCGGTGGATTCCATAACCCTCCTTTCTACCTCGACCACCTCTCGATAGGGCTTGGGAGATGTGGGAACTCGACATGCGGCTCCGTCTGATACCAATATGCTACGGACGCTATGTCGTCGGTTAGGGGCTGGAACTTCCCGTCGGGCCACCAACCGAGGGCCTGGATCGTCACCTTGATATCGCTTTTGAACCTTATCGGGTCGAGGATATGCCATCTGTATAGGCCATGTCTTGGGACCTCCCCAGGCTCCCTTCTCCATAGCGGATAGCCGAGGAATGGGCCGGAGAAGGTATCGCCGAAGCCCCATGCCCCTCCGAAGTAGTCCTCCGTCCCAGTCCCGCATATGGTAGGATGGTCTGTATCCCCGTCTATGTAGAACTTCATCTCCCCTTCTCCCCACCATCCGTTTGAGAGCTGGGTCCAGGAGAGCATGGTCCCGACATAGTGGCCTTGGCCCCTGACCCCGTCGAGGATGATGTGCTCCGGCCGTTCCCTCGTGGTCATCGATCTCCTCCACTGGGCGTGGAAGTATGCGGCGTTATCCGGCACCTCGGTCAACGAATACGTTATCTGGTAGTAAAAGCCGTGGATGTCCTCCCACCTCTGGTTCTCTATCGTTAAAACCGCCCTTTTCCTGAAGGGCATCGGCCAATACGAGTTGAACCCTCCGGATGGGTTGACGGCTATCACGAGGGAGTTAACGTTGTAGCGGAGTCCATGTCCGTTTGCGAAGAAGTCACCGAGCGGGACTTCTACGGATGGGGATTCCTCGTCGTCCCAGAAGAACCTGAGGACGCAATCCCTATAAGCGCTTGTTCCTACCGTCATCCAGATATGCTGGATGATCCCAGGCCCCTTTATATCCGCGATGGTGGTCGTGGTTCCTTTTCGCAGCGTTATACATGGCCTGACCTTCCATCCGGGTCCGAGCCTCGATGCGGGGCTATGCTCGTCCGGTACCTCCTTAGCCCCTCCTCCCTTCTCGCCCGTTGGGTTCTCCGCCGATATGGACCTCGTCTCCGCATCGGAGAGGATCGGCAGAGAGCTTAGGAACGATAGCCTTAAGAAATCCATTCCTTATCATCCCCCTTTACCTTGAACTGTATCCCCGCCGGATATTATAACCCAGGATCCCACGCAGTTCAAGGGACAAACGGAACCCATAGGGAATGAGGATGGTTACGACCCGCCTTCCGAATCCAAAAATCGGGCTCCGCGGATCTTGACATGGGGATTCAGGATATGGTAGAATGGCTGAAACGATCGGCAAGGGGGTAGAGGCTATGTTCAGGAACTTAAATCCGGGGGCTATAGGGATTGGGACGAACCAGGAAGGGGCGATAAGGCTTGCGAAGATCGGGGGGTTCGAAGGGGTTGAGCTTTACATGGACGAACTCCTCAGGATGGCCGAGGAGAGGTCCGTGGATTATGTGAAGGATCTTTTCGCCTCCTCCGGGATAAGGCCGGGGGGTTGGGGGCTTCCGGTGAACTGGAGGGGGGAGGAAGGTCGTTTCAGGGCGGATTTGGAGAGGCTTCCTAAATATGCAGAGCTGGCGTCGGAGCTCGGAGCGCCCTGGACGGCGACATGGGTCCTTTCCTTCTCCGACGAGCTTCCCTACGAAGAAAACTTCAGGTGGCATCTGGAGAGGTTCAGGCCTATAGCCGAGATCCTTGCCAGGTATGGATGTAGGCTCGGCCTCGAGTTCCTCGGCCCCAAAACCCTAAGGGATAACCATAGATATGAGTTCATACATACGATCGGGGAGATGCTTAAGTTATGCGAGGAGATAGGGACTGGGAACGTAGGACTCCTCCTCGACTCCTGGCATTGGTATACATCCCACGGGACGTTGGAGGATCTGAAGAGGCTGAAGGCCGAGGATGTCGTCTATGTTCATGTGAACGATGCTCCTTATGGGGTTCCGATAGACGAGCAGATAGATAACGTGAGGTGTCTCCCAGGCGAGACGGGGGTTATAGATCTCGTAGGTTTCTTAAAGGTCCTTAAGGATATCGGGTATGACGGTCCGGTGACCCCCGAGCCTTTCAGCAAGAAGCTCGAAGGCCTTCCCCCCGATGAGGCGGTGAGGATGGTAGGGGATGCGCTTGGATCCATCTGGGAGAGGGCCGTTGGATGATGGAGAGGAAAGCGGTATACGATTGTTCGGAAGCCGGATTTGTTCGAAAGTGGCTGATATTAGGGCCTTTCCCAAACCCACAATGTAAGGGCTTCTTCGTGGATTACCTCGGGGGCGAGGAGGGGATCGTTCCCGATGAAGGGATCTCCCACTTAAGCGACTCCTCCCATTCCGGCAAGGTCTCGTGGATGTTAGCCGATACAGGGGATTACCTGGACCTTAGGTCGTTGCTTTCCCCTAATGAGAACGTGGTGGCCTATGCCTTCTCATACCTCCTTTGTGAGAGGGATTCCATAGCCGTTATAGGGGTTGGAAGCGACGACGGGGTGAGGATATGGATAAACGGGACCTTGGTCCACGACAAACACGTCCATAGGGGGGCGAGGCCGGACGCCGATACGATAGTGGTGGGGTTAAGGGAGGGGTTAAACAGGTGTCTCGTCAAAGTGGAACAAGGGGAAGGCGATTGGGGGCTTTTCTTCAGGATAAAGGGGGTTTATCCAAGGGGGGATGGGGCGAGGCCGGAGATCCTCGGAAAGAGGAGCTCAGGGTATTTCAGGGGTGGTTCCAGAAAGCCCAAGCAGTTCGTAGAGGTCGACCTTTTGAATTCGGGCTTGGATCCCGGAACCTTTTCCATATCCCTCGGCGGCTTTCCCGGGATTTCCGTAGGGGTGGAGGAGAGGATCGAGGCTGGGGAACTGAAGGCCGTAAGGGTTCCGATCCCGGATATGGATCTCATCCCCGATTCCGATGGGTTTTCGCTTTCCATCTCGGCCTCCTGCGGTCCGTCCTCGGCATCCGATTCCATCTACATCCCCATGAGGGCGAGGAGGGATTTGAGCTGGCCGAGGATAGATCGATTCGATGTGGTTCTATGCGATTTCCATTGCCATACCACCCATTCCGATGGGGCCCTTTCCCCTCAGGAACGGGTGTTCGAGGCTTTTGAGGATGGGATAGACCTCCTTGCCATAACGGATCACAACACATCCTCGGGTTTTCAGGAGGCTTCGGATGTCGCAAACGGATCCGTAATGGTTATCCCAGGGATAGAGGTTTCCACGAGGAATTATTCGGAGGGAGGGCATTTCGTCCTGATAGGTCCGGCGATGGAGGGGATGAGGAAGCCGGATATAAGGGAGGATAGGGAGCTTCTTGATTGGATAAGGGCGTGCAAGGAGCTGGGAGCTATATCCATATTGGCGCATCCTCTCCCTGCGATGACCCCGATCGTTTCGGAGATGATGGAGGAGGGCTTGATAGATGGGATAGAGGTCGAGAACCAGAGCTGTCGGGGGGATTGGGAGAGCAGGCAGATGTATGGCAGCTGGTTTTACCCGCAGGCGATGGGGTGGGCGAGGGGGAGGAGGATATCGATCCTCGCATGCACGGACGCACATGTCCTCGCCAGGACCCAGGGCTCGCAGAGGTCCTGCACGTTGGTCCTATCCAGGGATAGGAGCTGGGAAGGGGTGAGGGATGCCATTCTTGAGGGGAGGGCGGTTGGGTGGTTCGACGGGATGCTTTGGGGGCCTAAGGAGCTGCTCGACCTCATTTGGAGTGGATCCGTGAGGTTTCAGACGAAGTATGAGATCTCCCCTTCCTTCAAGGGCAAGGAGCTCGTGTTCGAGAACCTATCCCCGTTCCCCTTCAGGGTTTCGATATCGGAATGCAGCGTGCCATGGGTTAGGTTCCCGGATAGGGAGATGATAATATGGCCTAAAGGCAAAAGCTTTATCGGGTTCGATCTCCTGGCAAGGGTTCCCGGGACGCATCAGATATCCTTGAAGCTCGTTGTGTCGAATATGTTCTGGGATATCGACGAGAACCCTGCCTATCGGATAGGGATGACGTTAAAGGTGAGCTAAAAAGGGGGTGGAAGGAAGAATAATGGGGGATATGTCCATAGGGCTCCTCGTGGTGCTCGCCCTGATCCTCGGAGCGGAGTTCGTCAACGGTTGGACGGATGCGCCGAACGCCATAGCGACTGTTGTCTCGACGAGGGTTCTGAAGCCCATGCAGGCGGTCTTGATGGCCGCTATCATGAACACAATAGGGGCCATGACCGGGACGGCGGTCGCCACTACGATAGGGAAGGGGATAGTGAAGCCGGAATCGATAAACCTCCTAACTGTGGGATCGGCCATGATAGGGATCCTAATATGGAGCACCGCTGCTTGGTATTACGGGCTTCCTACAAGCGAAAGCCATGCGTTGATATCAGGGCTTGCCGGTGCATCGTTGGCCACGGCTGGGCCAGAGGTCCTTCTTTGGTCTGGATGGTCTAAGGTTTTGATTGGATTGGTTTTCTCCACATTCCTTGGTTTCCTCGTTGGCTATTTCCTCACAGTCCTTATATACAGGGCTTTCAGGAGATCCACGCCGAGGTTTGTGAACTCGGTGTTCGGGAGGCTTCAGATCCTCTCCTCCATGTTCATGGCCTTCAGCCACGGGAGCAACGACGGACAGAAGTTCATGGGGGCCTTCGCCCTCGCTTTATACCTCGGTGGGGTTACGGACAAGTTCCACATATCCTGGGAGACCATAATCGTATGTTCCATAGTCATGGGTTTGGGGACATCCATCGGGGGCTGGAGGATAGTGAAGACGATGGGGGTTAGGATGGTCAGCATAAAGCCCTATGAGGGTTTTTCCGCCGAGACGGGGGCGGCGTTCGCCATAGAGTTAGCATCGAGGCTCGGAATACCATTGAGCACGACGCATACGATAAACACGGCGATAATGGGGGTTGGGGCCTCTAAATATTTCTCCGCCGTGAGGTGGGGTGTATCGATGGAGATAGTCACGGCGTGGATATTGACCTTTCCGATCTGTTTCGTCATAGGATATGGATCGGCCTCCGTGGCCAAATATCTGTTTCACATCTTCTGATGTGCGTGCACTTGATGTCTCCCCTTGATCTGTGGTATAATTTATTATGGGAATCGGGGCGTGGCGCAGCCAGGATAGCGCGCTTGCTTGGGGTGCAAGTGGTCGGAGGTTCAAATCCTCTCGCCCCGACCAGATGGGGGAAGGTTAGTGAGGATATTGGTCTCGAATGACGATGGGATCGGGGCTAAGGGCCTCGATGTTTTAAGGGCTGAGCTCTCGAAGATAGGGGAGGTTGTGGCGGTCGTCCCGGAGAGGGAGAGGAGTGGGGCGAGCAGGGCCGTATCAATAGGGAGGCCGATAAAGGTCAGGAAGGTAGAGGAAGGGCTGTATGGTGTAGAGGGGAATCCGACGGACTGTGTCCTGATAGCGATAAAGGGGCTTCTCAAGGAGAGGCCGGATATCGTTGTTGCTGGGATAAATCGCGGTCCGAACCTGGGCGAGGACGTCACCTACTCCGGGACGGTTGCGGCGGCCATGGAAGGGGCGATGTATGGGATCCCTTCGATGGCCATATCGATCGTTGGGAGGGATGGGGCGAGGTTCGAGGTTGCGGCTGCTGTTGCGAGGGCTTTTTGCCCGTTTCTCAAGGAGTGGAAGCCGAGGAAGAGGGCGTTTCTGAACGTAAACGTTCCTAATATCCCCTTGGAGGATATAAAGGGGATAAGGGTTACGAGGCAAGGGAGAAGGATTTATAAGGACGAGGTCTCCTTTGTCCCCGATCCATGGGGAAATATGGTGTTTACGATAAAGGCATCCGAGCCCATATGGATACCGGAGGAGGGGACGGATTTCGAGGCCGTGGAGGCTGGTATGATAGCCGTTACCCCTCTTCAGCTCGATTTAACTTCCGCCGATCTTATAGATGAGCTGGAAGGATTGGTTGGGAACATATGGAGCTCGTTGCACGTCTAAAGGAATCGGGGCGTAGCGCAGCGGTTGAGCGCGTCTGCTTCGGGAGCAGGAGGTCGGAGGTTCAAATCCTCTCGCCCCGACCACCGTTTCATTTAGGAGGAAGGGAAGGAATGAAGGCGATGTTGGAAGACGATGATATGGACAGGGAGGAAAGGATAGATCTCCAAGAGGGGATCTGGCTCGAGGAGGAGAGGGAAGGGATAGAGGAGGAGAGCGATACGGTCAAGTTCTACCTCCAGGAGATCTCCAAGATCCCCCTTCTTTCGCCTGAGGAGGAGAGGGAGCTGGCCAAGAGGGCAAGGGAAGGGGATCCGGAGGCCAGGAAGAAGATGATACTCTCCAACCTCAGGCTTGTTATAAGCATAGCGAAGAAGTATATGAACAGGGGACTGCCTTTCTCCGACCTGATAGAAGAAGGGAACCTCGGGCTGATAAAAGCTGTGGAGAAGTTCGATTACAGGAAGGGTCATAAGTTCAGCACATATGCGACCTGGTGGATAAGGCAGGCGATAACGAGGGCTATAGCCGATCAGAGCAGGGTTATAAGGCTTCCCGTCCACGTGAGCGATACCATAAGCAAATACATGAGGGTTGCAAGGCACCTCACCCAGACATACGGTAGGCCGATAAGCCCGGAGGAGGTCGCCGAGAAGATGGGGATCCCTGCCGAGAAGGCGAAGGGGATAATAGAGTTCCTCCAGAAGCCAAGCTCCCTTGAGGCTAAGATAGGGGATGGGGTTGACCACATACTCGGAGATGTTATAAAGGACAAATGGTCCGAGGATCCTTTCAGATCCCCAACGGCATCCATGAGGCAGGAGAAGATAAGGAGTTTATTGGAGAAGCTGACGGAAAGGGAAAGGGAGATCCTAAGGCTAAGGTTTGGGCTTGATGATGGGATCCCACTTACCTTAGACGAGACCGGGAGGAGGTTCGGGTTGACCAGGGAGAGGATAAGGCAGATAGAGGTTTCGGCGTTAAAGAAGCTCAAGAAGATGCTGAAGCAGGAGAACCTCTCTCTGCAATCCTTCTTGGAGGATTGAATGGATGGAGGAGCTGAAGAGGTTCATAAGGGATATACCGGATTTTCCGAAGAAGGGGATATTGTTCAGGGATATAACCCCTCTCCTTAAAGACCCGAATGCCTTCAGGATGGTTGTCTCGGCTATATGCGATAGGTATAGGGGTAAGGGTGTGGACCTGGTTGCTGGAATAGAGGCGAGGGGCTTCATCTTCGCATCTGCCATAGCACATTCCTTGGGATGCGGGATGGTGCCGGTGAGGAAGCCCGGGAAGCTTCCCTATAAGACGGTGAAGGAGGAATACGAGCTCGAATACGGGACGGATGCCGTGGAGATCCACGAGGACGCCATATCCCCTGGGGATAAGGTGCTCGTTGTAGACGACTTGATAGCGACCGGGGGAACGGCCGCGGCAACCGTAAGGCTTGTGGAAAGGCTTGGAGGAAAGGTTGTAGGTATTGCATTCGTCGTCGAGCTCAAATCCCTTGGGGGGAGGAAGCTCCTCGAAGGATACGACGTAACGTCCCTGATACAATACGATTAGGGTGGGCCTGTAGCTCAGCGTGGATAGAGCAGCGGTTTCCTAAACCGCGTGTCGGAGGTTCGAGTCCTCTCAGGCCCACCATTTATATCGTTTTAGGCGGTGGAATATGGGTAAATTCATGGGGTTCATAGGGGTCTTCAGGGATTATGCCCTGGATTCCAAAGGCAGGGTCTCGCTGCCGGCCGAGTTTCGGGAGCAGATAAAGGCCCTCGGGGAGGAAAGCGTGATCATAATGAAAGGACTTGGGAACTACCTCATCGTCATGCCCCATTCCACATGGATGAGGGAAATGGAGGATATCTCTTCGAAGATGTTGTCCGATCCCAAAGGCTCGAAGGATCTGACGGATTTATGGAGATATCTATCCCTGGGAGCGTTTAAGAAAGAGATAGACAAATATGGAAGGGTAATGATACCGAAGGAGCTGAGGAAACGAGTATCGATAGAGAAGAGGGTATCTTTCGTCGGGTTGACGGCATACATAGAGGTATGGGATCCTGAGATGCTTATAAAGCATGAGGTATTTCTTGAGTCGAAGTTGAACGAATGCGATGAAGAGTCCTTCCCGTCGGATTTCGGGAAGAACATAATATATGCGAACCTGATGCTTAACAAAGGCCACAAGGTTTAATTTCAACGAGGATGTTTCCCTCCTCATCTATATATGCGTATCCTTGTGGGGTCTTTTCCTTCCTCGCTATCCTCTCCACGTAAAATAACGTGGGCTCCACTATGTGGAGATTATTAAGGAGCGGCTCGGTGTATGCTATATCCCCGAACTCCCTCCCGTTTATATGATGCCGTGCCCCGACGTGGTTGTTCCAATCCACCCCTTCCGTAAGGAATCCATAAGGGCCATGATGATGTTTCGATATAGCCCGCAATATGGTCAGCCCATCCATAAGGTATGATCTTTCCCCGGAATCCTCGTATGCCTCCAGGTATGCGAGCGCTGCTTCGGCATTCTCCCATAGATATGCCGTGTCCCAGCTCTCCTCCATATAAAGCAACCCCTTTGTCTGGACCCCGTTCCTATCCTCCTCCATCTTGAACCTGTCTAAACCTTTGAGGCTTTGGTAGGCTAAGTCCCTCGCCCATTCGCATCCGGGGATTTTCGAAAGCCTTATCATCGTCCTGAACGCAACGGCGTAGGAGACGTTCTCGTGCAAGTCATAGGTATCGTGGTTTATGCTCCCGTAGATCCCTCCGAGGTTTGCAAAGGCCATAGCCCTCTCGATAGCGTATTCCAGGAATTCCCTCCCAAACCCCCTCTTGTATAGCTCCGAGAAGAAGAGGATTAAGAACAGTCCATCTCCGGAGGAGGTGAATATCGGATCCTCTCCCCCGCCCTCGGCGGAGAATGGAAATGGATCGCCATAAGGGGTTATCCTCCTCGGGATCCATCCGTTATCGAGAGGACGAACGGAGGACAGGAGCCACCTTCCAAGGGAAAGGGATGCCTTTATCGCCTTTTGCGCCCTTGGCGCCGGTATCACATCCGATATGATGAGGAGCTGAAACCCCACCCTTGCAAGGGAGCCGGGGCAGAGCCATTCGTCGTTCCCCTTGAAATTGGAGCAGAACCTCCCTTCCTCGACGTTCCTGTAAGGCCATATGAATCCAGTATTTGGATCGACGAACCCATCCTCCAGGACGTGGTCGAGGAGCGAGAGGGCCGTTAGCTTTAAGGACCTATCTCCCAGGAAGGATCCGAATGTGTATATCTCATAAGCACCTCCTACGGCGTTTGCCGCCCATCCGGGACCTTCCAGGGGTCCGAAATCGTGCCAGAGCATCGGTTTCCCCTCGAGATCGACAAAGGAGGAGGTTGCGGAAAGAAAGCCGCTTTTCGAGGGAGCGAGGCACCTCGTAACGGCGAACCTTACCGAATCCCTTGCGCTGTCGAATATCGTGTATTCCGGGTTTTCCGGAATGTAGAACATCGTTTCTAACATCAATCCCCTTTTATGTTCTCAAGCGCCGATCCACCATCGATCTCAACCGTTATTTCCTTAAGGACATCCATTATCACATCCGGCGGGAATCCCTTTCTGGCGAGCATCCCATATAGCCTCCTTAGGACTACGTCCCTTTTGCATCCCTTCATCCTTTTCATCCTTGAGATCGCCAGGGATTTGGCCATATCGAAGTCGGAGGGGAGGTTTCCCTCTTCCTCAAGCCTCATCATCGCTTCCCCTATCAATCCCTCATCCATCCCCTTCTTTTTTAGTTCTAATGCCATGGCCTTCTTAGAAATGGGCTTGTTCCTGGCCCTTAGTTCTATCCACCTCTGGGCGAACCTAAGATCGTTTAGGAACCCGAGATCTTCGAGCTTCTTCAGGACATCTCCTATCTCCTTCTCCTCGTATCCCTTGGATTCGAGCTTCTTCCTGAGCTCGGATCTGGTGTAGTCCTTTTTGGAGAGGAGGAAAAAGGCGTAATCCAAGGGCTTTCCTGCAAACCTCATCATTCCTCTATTCCTATGGCCTTTAGGACCCTTTCCCTTATCTTCCTCGGCGGTTCGATCTCCCCCACGATCCTTCCATCCTCTATGAACTTCATTAGGAGGGGCTTCATCTCCGAACCACATCGATCGCACCTTTCTCCCTCGGATCCCATGAGCACGACCTTCCTCCTCCCGCATCCCTCGCATGCCAAGACGTTCTTAGCCCCCGACTTCTTCCCCCTCTTCGATCTCGGAACCCCTTCTATCTCCACTATATCCATAGCGAAGTCGACCGTAGGGGCATTGCTTATCGCCGTTCCAACCCCGTATGCGTCGACGATGTCCTTAAGGGATGCTATGGAGTCCTCGTCGAGCCCTCCGCTCACGAATATCTTAACATATCCGTAACCCCTTATATCGAGCTCCCATCTGACCTCCTCTATAAGGGCCCTGAAATCGCCCCTTCTCGAACTCGGGGTATCGAGCCTCACCCCATAGAGGTCCGTTCCAAGCGCCTCCGCTGCCTTTACCGCCTCGAACTTCTCGTCGCCGATCGTATCTATGAGGGCTATCCTTTTTACCTCGGGGGGCATCGTCGCGTTAAAGAGCTTGTATGCCGTTGCTGGATCTCCGGCGAGGAGGACGAGGCTATGGGGCATCGTTCCCGTCGGCTTCTCCCCTATCATCTCCGCGCTTTTCACCCCCGCTACCCCGTCGCATCCCCCTATGAACGCCGCCCTTTCTATCATCGGGGCGATTGCCGGATGCATCCTCCTGACCCCGAAGCTTATGACCGGCTTCCCTCCCGCCGCCCTCTTACATCTCGATGCCTTAGTGGCTATCCCCGTAGACTGGCAAAGGAATCCAAGTATAGGGGATTCCAAGACGCCGAAATCCGAATACATCCCCTCTATGACGAGGACGGGCTCCTCCTCGAAGAATATCTCCCCCTCCCTCATACACCATAGGTTCACAGGAATCCCTTCGAGAACCGTTATCGTCTCCTCTATCCCGCAGAGGACCCCGTATTCCCAGCCCTGCGGGAGCTTCCTCGCCCTGACCTCCATCTTAACCTTCTTATCAAGGCCATGTTTCCTTATTATATCGATGGCCCTTCTGAAATATACATCTGTTGTCTCGCCCTTCTTTATCTCATCGTTGGTAGCGGTGAATATCAAGGGCACCCACCTCCCCTCACTTCTTCCCTATATCCCTCCTTATCCTATCGAGGACCCCGTTCACAAAGGCACCGGATTCCTTCGACCCGAACTTCTTCGCTATCTCTATCGCCTCGTTTATCGTTACGCTTGCCGGTATGTCCTCCTGGCTGAGCATCTCCCCCGTTGCCATCCTTATTATGTTCCTATCGACGGCCGAGAGCCTTGAGAGGCTCCACTTCTCCACAGATCTCGATATGATCTCGTCTATGAAATCCTTCCTCTTCAACGTCTCGTCGACTATTGCAAGGCAAAAGCTCCTTACGGCTTCCGGGACCTTGAACAAAGGAGTGAAATGCTCGAGTATTTCCGAGAGCTCCAAACCCCCAATATCTATTTGGTAAAGTATTTGGAGCGCCAACTCCCTTGCCCTTCTCCTTTGCCCCATATGTATATCGCCCCTTTTCAAGGTAGCTTTTTTACAAGATCGGCCATCTCTATCGCCGCCACGGCCGCATCCCAGCCCTTGTTCCCCGCCTTCGTCCCAGCCCTCTCTATCGCTTGCTCTATCGTATCGGACGTTATGACCCCGAATATGGTTGGGACCCCGGTCTCAAGGGATGTAGTCGCTATGCCCTTAGCGACTTCCGAGGCGATATATTCGAAATGCGGCGTCGCCCCCCTTATAACCGCCCCAAGACATATAATGGCGTCATATCTCCCGGATTTGGCAAGCTTCTTTGCGATAAGGGGTATCTCGAAGGAGCCGGGAACCCAGAATATCTCCACATCCTCCTCCCTAACCCCATGCCTTACGAGTCCGTCCATGCATCCCTCCAGGAGCTTCTTCGTTATGAACTCGTTGAACCTCGATACGACAACCCCAAACCTCTTCCCCTCGCCAAGGAGCTTCCCCTCGAACACCTTCGCCACCCTTTCCTTCACCCCCTTTATACGGACAGCATATGTCCGAGCTTCTCCTTCTTCGCCTTAAGATATCCCCTGTTGATACTGTTCGGCTCAACCTCTATCGGGATCCTCTCGACGATCTCCAGCCCATAGCCCCTTATCGCCACTATCTTCGCTGGATTATTTGTTAGGAGGAGGAGTTTCCTGATCCCGAGGTCGAGGAGTATCTGGGCCCCGATCCCGTAATCCCTGAGATCTGGAGGGAAGCCGAGCCTTATGTTCGCCTCGACCGTATCAAGCCCTTTATCCTGGAGGGAATATGCGTGGACCTTGTTCACAAGCCCTATCCCCCTCCCCTCCTGCCTTAAATATATTATCGCCCCCCTCCCCTCCTTGCCCACCATCCTCATCGCCATGTCGAGCTGCTCCCCACACTCGCATCTTAAGGATCCGAAGACCTCCCCCGTTATGCACTCCGAATGAACCCTGACCATAACCGGCTCCCCGTTATCGACATCCCCCATGACGAGCGCTATGTGGTTCAGGTTATCCACGGCCGTCCCGTAAACGATCATCCTGAAATCCCCATACCTTGTCGGGAGATCTGCCTCCGCAACCCTGAATACGAGCTTTTCCCTCTTCCTCCTATATTCTATAAGGTCAGCTATAGTCCCTATCCTAAGCCCGAACCTCTCAGCAAACTCGAAAAGTTCCTCCCCCCTCAACATATCCCCGTCGTCGCCTATGATCTCACATATGACCCCAGCCGGATAGAGGCCGGCGAGCCTCGCCAGATCGACAGCCGCTTCCGTATGCCCGGCCCTTTTCAGGACCCCTCCCTCCGATGCTATGAGGGGGAAGACATGCCCAGGCCTTAAGAGATCTTCCGGCTTCGTCTCGGGATCTATGAGGGCTTTTATCGTCCTCGCCCTGTCCTTGGCCGATATTCCGGTTGTGGTGCCGTTCCTTGCGTCTACGGAAACGGTGAATGCCGTGCCGTATTTGTCCTGCCCATCCTGGACCATAAGGTGGAGGCCGAGTTCCCTCGCCCTCTGTGACGTGAGCGGAACACAGATAAGGCCTCCCCCGTGCCTGGCCATGAAGGTTATGGCCTCAGGGGTGACCTTCTCCGCAGCCATCACCAGATCCCCCTCGTTCTCCCTGTCCTCGTCGTCAACCACTATAACCATCTTCCCAGCCTTTATGTCCTCTAAAAGCTCCGTTATAGTGCTGAACCTCATGCAACCTGCACCTCCAAGCCTTTTATAAGATCCCCGTCCTCTTAAGGAACTCGAAATCCAACCTTTCCCTTCCTACATAGCCTTTTATAAGGGATTCCACATATTTCCCGATTATATCCACCTCTATATTGACCTGATCACCCACCCCCTTCATCCCAAGGGTCGTCCTCTCCATCGTGAAGGGGATTACGGCTATGGAGATGGATCCACCTTCCAATCCAGCGACCGTAAGGCTTATGCCGTCGATGGCTATGGATCCCTTCTCCACTATGTATTTCCCAAGCTCCTCCGGATATGATATCGTATATATCCATTGACCCCCAAACGGCCTCTTCCCCGTTATCGATCCCTTTCCATCCACATGGCCGAGGACTATATGCCCCCCGATCCTATCCCCAACCCTTGCCGCCCTCTCGATGTTAACGAGGCTTCCCACGCTTAGGGAGGATAGCGTAGACCTTCGCTCGGTCTCCGGGACCACATCCACCTCAAACCATTCCCCATAACGGTTCGTAACGGTGAGGCATACCCCATCAATACAAACGCTCTCCCCCTCCTCCATCCCCTCCACGCTCTTCGGGGCCTTGATCCTCAAATTTAGAACCCCTCTCGTCCTCCTTACCGATACTACCTCCCCTATCTCCTGAACTATCCCCGTGAACATCTCGCCTCTATCATTACGTCTTCCCCGATCCTCCTGACCTTCCTTATCTCCACGTCCCTCGCCTGGGAAAGGGATGAGGGGCCACGTCCCCCGAATATCGATGGGGAATCATCCCCCCCCATTATCTTAGGGGCGATGAAGAGGAGGATCTTGTCTATGAGGCCGGAATCCAAGAAGGACCTGGCGACCTTCCTTCCGCCCTCCACCATAACGCTCATCATCCCCATGCTCCCCAACAACGAGAGAAGCCTTTCGACGGATACGCGGCCCATCTCGTCTTCCTCCACTACCAAGACCTCCGCCCCGGTCGATAAGAGGGATTCTATCCTTTCCGGAGGGGCTTTCCTCGTCGTGGCAACTATCGTCCTTATCCTCCTGGCGTCCTTCAGGATCCTGGAATCCTTCGGGATCCTACAGGTCGAGTCGAGGACGATCCTCGCCGGATCCTTCGCCTTTCTTCTCGACCTCGATATCAAGAGGGGATCGTCCTTGATAACGGTATTCACGCCGACTATGAGGGCATCCACCTCCCCCCTTATCCTATGGACGAGTGCCCTCGAACCCTCCCCCGATATCCACTTCGATTCCCCACTGGGCGTGGATGTCTTCCCGTCCAGGGTGGCGGCCATCTTGAGGATTACGAAGGGACGCCCCTTGGTTATGAAGACCTCGTAATCCTCGTTCAGCTCCCTGGCCTTCTCGGATAGAATCCCTACCTCCACATCTATCCCTGCGCCCTTTAGGATCTCGAGGCCTCTGCCGTTGACCATCGGGTTCGGATCGATCATGGCTACGACAACCCTTTTCACCCCAGCGTTTATTATAGCATCTACACAGGGTGGGGTCTTTCCGTGATGAGCACAAGGCTCGAGGTTTACGTATAACGTAGAACCCCTTCCCAAATCCCCCGCCCTTTTAAGGGCCAGGACCTCCGCATGCGACTCCCCTGCCTTCCTGTGATAACCTTCCCCAACTATCTCCCCATCCCTGACGACGACGGCGCCGACGCATGGGTTTGGGCTCGTCCTCCCCTTTCCCTTCTTAGCCAGGGATATGGCCCTCCTCATGAAGACGAGGTCCTCCGTCCTCATCCAAGGATCCCCTCCACGAACTCCTCCGGGGAGAAGTCGCGAAGGTCTTCGAGCCCTTCCCCAACCCCCACAAGCTTTATCGGTATCCCGAGTTCCTCCTTTATGGCCATCACTATCCCTCCCTTCGCCGTCCCGTCGAGCTTCGTCAGGGCTATCCCAGTTATGTCAACGGCCTCCTTGAAGATCCTCGCCTGGGAGAGGGCGTTCTGGCCCGTGGTCGCGTCCAGGACGAGGATGACCTCGTGCGGTGCCGAAGGAACCGATTTCCCAACAACCCTCTTTATCTTCTTAAGCTCCTCCATCAACCCCCCCTTCGTATGGATCCTTCCAGCAGTATCTATCATCACGACGTCCGCTCCCCTCGCTATCGCCGCGGAAACGGCATCATATGCGACGGCCCCGGGATCCGACCCTTCCTGATGCTTGATCATATCGACCCCAACCCTCTCGGCCCATATCCTTAGTTGATCTATCGCGGCCGCCCTAAACGTATCCGCCGCCGCAAGGATCACCTTCTTCCCCTCCATCTTCAGCCTATAGGCCAGCTTTGCGATCGTTGTCGTCTTCCCAGTCCCGTTCACCCCGACGAACATGATGACATAAGGCCTTTCCTCCCCTATGACGAACCCATCGCATCCGGATAAGATGGAAACCATTTCCTCCTTTAAACTCGCGATCAACCCCTCGAACCCATCTATCCCATCCACCCTCATCCTTTCCCTCAAACGTCCTATGAGCTTCTCCGTCGTCCTAACCCCTACGTCCGCGGAAAGCAAAATATCCCCCAATTCCTCGAGGGCAGCCTCATCGATAACCCTCCCCCTAAAAAGCATGTCTATCTTGGATGTTATGTTCTCCCTCGTTTTCCTAAGCCCTTCCCTTAAGCTCCTTAAAATCCTCAAATCTCCGAGATCACCTCCCCAAAAGCCTTACCGAAACCACCTTGGAGACCCCGGGTTCCTCCATCGTCACCCCATAAAGCGCATCCGCAGCTTCCATCGTCCTCTTATTATGGGTGACGATTATGAACTGCGTGGATCCGCAGTGATACCTCAACATCCTTATAAACCTATCGACGTTGATATCGTCCAACGTGGCATCGACCTCGTCCATTATGCAGAAGGGAGCGGGCTTGTTTCCGAGGAGGGCGAACAAGAACGCTATCGCGACCAAAGTCCTCTCACCTGCGGAGAGCGCCCCGAGGAGCAGATCCCTCTTCCCAGGAGGCCTCACGACTATCTCTATCCCGCCTTCCTCCTCCCCTTCCCCGACCATGATGAGATCGGCCTCGCCCCCATCGAAAAGCTGGGAGAACACCTCCTTGAACCCCTTCCTAACCCTCTCGAATGTATCTTTGAAGAGGGAGTTGGCTTCCCTGTCGAGCTTAGATATGAGCTTTACAAGGGAATCCCTCGACTCCTCAAGGTCCTGCCTCTGGGACTCCAGGAACTCGACCCTTTGCGATAGCTCCTCGTATTCCCTTATAGCGGCTATGTTCACGATGCCAAGGGATTCTATCTCCCCCTTCTTCTCCTCTATCATCCTCTCCATCTCCTCATCGCCCAAAGCCTCTCCAGGATCCTCCGCCGATATCCTCGCTATATCCTCCTCCCCGATCCCGTAGTTCGAGGCAAGGCTCGACATTATGTTCTCCATCATGATCTCGAGCTGGGAGCTCCTGATCTGCGCCTGGGCTATCTCGTTCTGGAGCCTCTCCTTAGCCCTCCTCCTCGCCCTCAGCTCGCCCTCCGCCTTTATGAGCCTTTCCTCATACCCCCTCCTCAGCCCCTTAAGCTCGTTTATCACATCCTCTATCCTCTTAAGTTCCTCCGATAACCCCTTTATCTTCCCCTCCCCGTTTTCTATCCTCTTCCTGAGCTCATCTTTTAGGGATGAGGTATCCGCTACCTTCCTCGTGCTCCTCTCCATGTCCTGGATCAGCTGTTCCCTCCTCCTTGCTATGCTCTCCATGGACGATCCTATCGACCTGATCCTCTGCTCCCAGGAAGATATGGAGATGCGCATCTCGGATATCTCCGATATCAGGGAATCGCGTCCCTTCCTCTCCCTCGATATCTCGGCCTGGAGTTCCTTTATCTCCTCGTTCACCTCCTCCTCCCTCTTCCTGATCGAGGAGAGCTCCTCTTCCAAATCCTTCTTCGACTCCGCTATCCTCCCTATCTCCTCCTCTATCCGCTCCTCCTCCAATGCATAGGAGGAGAGCTCGGCCTCTATCCTCCTCTTCTCCTTCGAAGAGGATTCGAGTTTGACCTTCAGGGATTCGAGCTCGAGGGAGAGGGACTCCTTCCTCCTCGCTAACTCCTGCCCGCGCAATTCGAGATCCGCCCTCCTGTCCATGAGTTCGGAGAGCCTCGACTCCATCGCCTCGAGCTCCTTAAGAAGATCCGATATCCCTAACTCCAGGAACCTTATCTCCCTCGCCCTCGATAGGATCCCACCCCCTTGCCCCTTCCCCCCGGATATAGCACCCCAAGCCCATACCGCCTTTCCGTCAGCGGTCAGGGCTGCCAGAAGGCTTGGGTTCTCCGAGATCACGGCAAAAGCCCTCTCGATATCATCGACCAGCACATACCTCCCGAACGCGAGGTCGACCGCTCCCCTAAACCTCTCCTCACAGGATACGAGCTCCGAGAGCCTTACTATACCTTCGATCTCGTTTAATGGATATGCGTTCTGGGAATCCAGTGGGAGAAGGGAGATCCTCCCTATCCCCTCCCCCTCCGCTCTTTCAAGGATCCCCTTCGCTACCTCGGCGCTTTCCACAACGACCGTCTCGAGGATCGGCTCCAAAACCGACTCGAACAACCCCTCGTATTCTTCGGGAACTTCTATAATGTCGGCAATGGACCCTATAACCCCTGGCCATCTCGACCTCAGTATCTCCCTGGCCCCAGACCTATAGCCCTCAAAGGACTCCCGAAGCTCCTTCAGGGATTCGAGCCTCGATCTCTTCTCCCCTATCTCTATCCTCTTCCCTTCTATCTCGGACGATATCCTATCTATCTCCACGAGGACCTCCTTAAGCCTTCCTTCGTTCTCCCTCATCTCTTCTGATACCCTCGATATCTCGTCCTCTACAAGCCCTATATTGGATCTATATGAGGACATAAGCTCCTCAAGCTCGGCCCCCTGCCTTTCTAAATCGGACCTCTGACCCCTTATCCTCTCACCCCTCATCCTCAGATGCTTCTCGGCGGAATCCAGGTCCGAGATCCTGTTCCCCAGCTCAGCACCCTTCTTCAGGATCTGGATGACCTCTGCCTTCTTCTCCTCCAGAATCCTTTCCTTTTCCCCAAGCCCTTCGTCCAAGAAGCTGAGCTGTTGGCCTTTCTGCGATACGGACTCCCTCGCCCTCTCTATCCTTTCCTTTATCTCCTCCATCTCCCTCCTCAGGTTCTTCTCCTCTTCCTCGAGCATAAATAGCCTTTCCTTCGCCCTTTCGAGGGCTTCGGATGCCTCCATCTCCTCCCTCTCGAGGAAGGATAGCTTCTCCTTCGCTTCCAGGACCCCTGTCTTCGTGGACTCCAAATCCGATTCCACCCTATGCCGTTCCTCCTGAAGTGCGGAGATCTGAGACGATATCTCCTCTATCCTCCCCCTCAGCGATTCTATCTCCGTCTCAAGGGCTTCTATGGAGGCGTTCACTTCCAATAGCCTGTTTCCAAGCCTTCTTAAAGAAGAGCTCGTATCTTCCTGAGCCTTCCTCATGGAGGAGAGCTTCCTGACGTGCAGGATTATCTCGAGCCTTTCTAACTCCTCCTTAAGCCTCTGATACTCCCTGGCGGTCCTTGCCTGTTCCTCGATCCTCTCCTTCTGTCTCCTTATTTCCGAAAGTATATCGTTTATCCTGAGAAGGTTTTGGTTGGTGGCCTCGAGCTTCGATATGGCCTCGGCTTTCCTCATCTTATACTTGACTATTCCCGAGGCCTCCTCTATCATCGCCTTTCTATAGGATGGCTTCGGGGCTAAGATGAGATCTATATGCCTTTGGTTCATAAAGGCATATCCTCCGATCCCAAGCCCTGTATCGGCGAGGAGATCCTCTATATCCTTGAGACGACATGGGGTTTTGTTTATGAAATACTCGCTTCTCCCGTCCCTGAATATCTTCCTCCTTATCTCTATCTCCCTGTAATCTATAGGGAGGAATCCGGAGGAGTTGTCGATGGCCACGGATACTTCGGCCATGCTTATCGGCCTTCTACCCTCGCTTCCTTTGAAGATAACATCCTCCATCCGGATCTCCCTCAGTTCCCTCGTCCTTTGCTCCCCAAGAGCCCACCTCACGGCCTCGACTATGTTCGTCTTCCCACATCCATTTGGGCCGACTATCGCAGTTATCCCGGGGCCGAACTCGAGGCGGGTCCTCGCCGCAAAGGATTTGAAGCCATATATCTCTACATCCTTGAGCATCTCACTCCTCTCCTCAGAGAACTATCTCGGCATGACGCTTTTTTAAATAGATAATACAGCAAACGCTGGGGAATGTCAAGATCCGGATCCCCTTCAACTGAACCTGCAAGGATCTCTTGTAGGGGCAACCCCCCTAAAGGGAATTCGGAATTCGGATTTCGGAATTCGGAATTGAAAAGATGGGATGGATGACTTGGATTGCGAATTGCGGAATGCGAATTACGGAATTGAAAAAATCGTAGGGGCAACCCCCTGTGGTTGCCAAAAAATCAGGGCAGGCACGTTGAACGTTCCAACGTTTAAACGTTCAAACGTTCCAACGTTTATTACACAGGGCCTGCCCCTATGAGGACCACGAGGATCGTTGCGGTCTGCCTCCTGAGTGCATCTATCCCGATCCTCCCTTCCCGAGCATAATCGAGATCAACTCCTCATGCCTCCTCGAAGCGTTCTCCTCCATCTTGGCAAGGATCTCTCCCATCTTGGCAAGGGTATTATCTATCTTGGCGAGGGTGCCATCCATCTTGGCGAGGATCGCCGTATGCCTCTCATCCATCTCCCTCAGGGTCTCCCTCAATCCATCTTCCATCCTCTTTATCATCTCATTTGTCCTCTGAAGTCCTATCCTTATATGCCTGCCATTTAGGAATGCCACCACTGTTATGAAGAATCCCAAGATCGTGGCAAATACGGCCGCTTGTGCAAGGAGCTGAAGCCATGTCATATCATATCACCCCCCTCCTGATCCTCTCTTCCCGAACATAATTGAGATCCACCCCTCATGCCTCCTTCAAGCGTTCTCTTCCCCATCTTGGCGAGGATCGCCGTATGTCTCTCGTTCATTTCCCTTAAGGTTCCCCTCCATCCATCCTTCATCTCCTTCATCATCTCGTTTGTCCTTTGAAGTTCTATCCTTATATTCCTGCATATTCCTGCTATTTAGGAATGCTACCACTATTACGAAGAATCCCAAGATCGTGGCGAATACAGCAGCTTGTGCAAGGAGCTGAAGCCATGTCATATCATATCACCCCCTTTAACCCCGAGGCCCTGTATGGCTCACCGCAAAGGAAGTTTTTGCGCCGAAGAGGAGCAGGACTATAAATTGCCAGCATGATAGAAGAAATAAACCAGTCTTTAGGTCTTGTGAACTCCAGTTCCCCCATTTTCCTATTCCCTTCCTCAGACCCGAGATTGCAGATAACGTTAGAAGTTATGCAGTTGATTACGGCTTTCCTTCCACAAAATAGTAATAACACAAAGAGGAGAGTTTTGTCAAGAGTGCCTGTGCTATCCACATGACTGGGTTACCCATAAGGGAATTCGGAATTGAAAAATTGTAGGGGCAACCCCCTGTGGTTGCCCAAAAATCAGGGCAGGCACAGGGGCCTGCCCCTACAGTTAAACGTTCCAACGTTTAAACGTTCAAACGTTCCAACGTTTATTACACAGGGGCCTGCCCCTACTCAATAAAGCTCATATTCCAAGGTGAAGCTGTCTAAATACGGACCCCATCCGTCCGAAGGTATACTGTCCTCGAACTTTATCCAAATGGCCTTGGTTTTGTTCGTAGGCCCGAAATACTTGTCCAAGTTTATCTCGTATACCTTCTTGTTCTGAAGGGCATGGATATGCTCTCTCTCCTCCAGTTCCACGGTGTAGTTGAGCTCGTCGTTGGACACGGATACCTTGAACTCGGCCCCAAGATCCAGCTTGGCCACAGCCCTCACCCTGTTCGTCGGGAACGTGAACTTGTAGATCCAATACGCCGAGCCGTCGGCGAAACGGAAATGGTTGTTGAGGAAGCCTTGGCCGAAGTCCTGGACCATCCTGTCCCAGCTATGTGTGCCGTGATCCTCCAGGTATTTCTTCTCCTCATCCGTATATGGTTCGAAGGATATCACGAACTTCTTGATCTTCGTCATGGTTATCTGAGGGGATGCAACCTTTCCCCCTTCGACCGTCACCGACTCCTCCTTCTTATCGAACCCTTCCTTAGCAACCTCTATCCTGTAATCCCCTGGGAGGAGGCCGGAAACGTAGAACTCGCCGAGCTCGTTCGTCGAAAAGGTCCCGATCTCCACCCCCTCTGCCGATATCACCCTCACCTCGACCCCTCCTAAGGCCGTCCCCTCATCCGTGAGGACGACCCCCCTTATGGCACCGGCTACGCTCATCCTTATCTCCCCGATATCCTTGACCTCCCCTTTGCTTAGGGTTACCCGATACGTGGTCGATGCATATCCCTCCTTCTGGAACCTCAGCTCGAGGACCCCTTCCACAAGCCCGGATAGCTTAAAGGCTCCATCTGCCCCGGTCTGCGTCGATATGCCGATGGCCTCCACCGAGACGGATACCCCTGGAATCGGCTTCCCATCGTCCCCAACAACCTTCCCAACAACCGTTCCCTCCTCCACCGTCGGAGGAGGAGCTTCCTTTTTCGCACACCCTATGGCGATCGCCATAACAAGGGCTAATACCACATATCCCTTTTCCGAAAACCGCATTTCCCTCAACCTCCCCTTGCAAACGCTGCCTTCCTTTCAAGGAAGGATCTCGGGCATTGGGGAGAGGATCTGGGGATTTCTGGCCCTCGCCCTTATGAGAAGCGCCTCTATGTAGCCCCTCGCTTTATCGGGATGGTTTGTCGCATATATTATCTTCTCGTGGTCGAGGTTGTCTATCCTATCGTTCATCGCCTTCAAGGCGTCCATGCAGTTTATAAGGGCCCTATCCACAGGCATCCTCTCCGGATTTATGTCTATCCCGAAGAACCCCTTGTATCCATACATCTTGAGGACATATAGGGCTGCCTCCGCCTGTTCCGGGGATACAACCCCGACGTTTAAGTCCTGGTCGTAGTTCCCAAGGGGCTGGCTGTTCCAATGCGTATGTGCAAGCCTTCCTTCCTCCATCGCTATCGCGAACGCATATGGAAGATCCTCATAGCCCATGAGGACATGGCCTACCTCTGGGTTCAGAGCAACCATCGCATGGCCATCCGAAAGCATATTTCTATTGACCTCGTTTTTGAGGAAGGCTTCTACCTTCCGACACATGAGTATCCCATCCGGGGTCGTCCCGAAGTATATATGGCCCCTCGGCTCGTAAGGCTTCGGCTCAAGCGCTATCCTAATCCCGGGAACGGCATCCATCGCCTCGGCAAGCCCTTCGGCAAATCTGTCCCTTGCGGCGACGAAATCTATCCCGAACGGGTTTTCGTATCCATCCCCTCCAGGCCATACTATCGCGAAGTCCGTATCCAGCTCCTTATTCAGCTCGAGGGTCCTCTTAACCCTATCTATCGCGAACCTCCTTACCTCCTCGATCGGGGATGAGAGCGACCCGAACTCGAACCTGGCCTCGTAGAAGAGGTTTGGGACGACCGTAAGGACCCTTATCCCAGTATCCCTGGAGAACGATTTGAAGAGCTCCAGGTTATCCTCGTTTATCTCGTTAGGATAGTGGGCTTCTATGGCAGAAAGCCCGTATTTCGCAAGCCCAGCCGCTTTCTCAAGTATCTCCTCCATCGTCATCGGAGGGACGTATCTCTCATGGAACCTTATAGGCCCTGGCGCGAAATACCAAACCCCTGCCGAGAACTTAAGCTCTAACGAGAATTCCTTAAGGTGTTTCACGAGCTCCTCCGGAGATCTCCTTTTAGCCTGATCCCTTAGATCGACGAAAGGCATAAGATCATACCCCCCTTAACCTTTTATTCTGCGGCATCCCATGAGCCGCCACGGCCTTCGTATACTTCCGACCTTATGAAATCCTCAAGGATCCCTATATCGTATGCGAGGTCGAGCACCGTATATCTCCTCCTCATATACCTCGCCCATCTCAGGGCCTTGGCGAAATCGTCCTCGGATAATCCGAGCTCCCGGTATGATGTCGGTGCGCCGGCCTCCTTTAGGATCTCCCCTATCTCCTCGGCCGGCCGGACTATTTTGCTCGCCCCTTCCACCACCTCCTCCCACATATCCAGAAGCCTTTCGAGCTGCCCCCTCTTCTTATCCCACGGGAGGTGTTTCAATACCGCCTCGGCCATGACCTCCTCCTTCAACGGCCCGTAGATCTCGCCTATCCTCTCCTCGAGGATATCCAGGGGCATGTAACCCATTTCCACCTTCCCTATATCTATATCCCCCGCCTTAAGCTCGATTATCCTCTCATAGAGCCTGGCCATTGAGATCGTCGCAACCCCCACTTGAAGGCCATGAAGTCCCAATGGCCTTCCCCCCAGATGTGCCATCGTGTCGATGAAATGGGAGACGAGGTGTTCTCCGCCGGATGCCGGGCTTGAGGAGCCGGCGACCGTCATGGACATTCCGGAGAGGACGAGAGCACAGGTGAGGGCACCGACGCCCATCTTATCCCCTTCCCCTATCTCCTTCGCAAGCCTCGATACGACCTCATCGGCCCTTGAGATCATCCTCTCCGGCAAGGGACACCAATACTCCTGGAACAGGAGGGAGGATATACGCCAATCTGCGTTGCAGACGGGTTTGGAGGAGAGATCTGCTAAACCAGACCTTATCATGTTCCTCGGGGAGGAGGCCAGGACATCTATATCCGCTATTATGGCGATCGGCGGTTCGGCGGGGAGCGTCCTCTTTATGCCCTTGATGAGGAGTGCGCTTATCGGAGATGAGTATCCATTCATGGAAGGGGCTGTAGCGACGACTATATAAGGCTTTCCGAGCTCATCGGCGGCGAACCTCGTCAGGTCGTTTATCGTTCCAGATCCTACGGCTATCACAATATCGCCACGGCCGGCTACCGCCTCGACCATCTCAAGGGCGGCTTCATCCGGCAATACCTGCCCATTTGGACCCTCCGGAAGCAAGACCATGTCGAGATCCCATCCGGAACGCAAGGCCATCTCGACCCTCCTGCCCGCAGCCTCATATGTGTTTTTGTCCGCGACAACGGTAACCCTCCCTTTCGGGACCAAAGCCTCCACCTCAGCCGGCAATCCCCTTTCTATAACCCCTTCCCCCATTATGAAGGACTTAGTCGGGATCCTATGTAGCTTCCCGCAGTCGGGACAAATGAACTCCCTCCCACACCAGGAGAGGACCTCTTCCTTAAGCCCCTCGACCATGCCCTTCACCGTCTCGTATCCACGTGGATCCATCCCTTTCCCCCCTTCATGCGGATTTAGAACGAATCGCCTATTCCCCACAGGAGCTTCGCCCTCCCACTCTTATTCCACGCGATCCCGAGGCGAGTGGTTAGCCCGAAGTAATACCCGAAGCGTAGTTCGGCCCTCATCTCTATCCCGAGGCCGAAGGCGGATGTTAAGCCCCCATCCTCCTCCTTCATCACACCGCCATCGACGAAGCCGGCACCGTATATGTTGCTTATGTATACCGGATATCCGAGGATATGGCCTGTGGAATAGGGGAACGGGATCCTGTATTCCAGGGATCCAACGACCGCCGACCTACACCTGAACTCCCCTACATCGTAGCCCCTCATCGGGAACCCCGGCTCCCATGGCGATATCCTCCCGGATATCCCCCACGTCCCCCCAACCCTTATCTCCTTCATCCTCGATAGATCCCCTTCTACATGTCCCGCCATGATCCTCAAAGCTATGTTCTGGCCATTGCCCGCCGGCATAGGTATATACCCCCTGAAATCCGAGGTTATCCTGAGGCCCGGGAATTTGCTACCAAGCTCCCTCATCCCCAAGAAAGCCCCGACATATCCGGAGATCCCCTTTACTGGGGATATAAACGCCTTGTATCTCTCCACCTTCTCGAATTCGATCGATGCGACGGGTCCGGCAAGCCATCCCGTCCACGGAGTGAGCTCCTCTATCTCCGGTATAAGCCCCTTCAACCTCTCCCATCCGAGCTCTAAGGATATCTCGGACTTAAAGGGGCTGTCTGCCGGGCCGCGAACAAAGGGGATAGAGATCCCGCCCGACATCTTATGCCTCTGCTCCCAATAAGGCCTTATCCTGCCCTCCATCAGGTTTATGTAATATCCCTTAAGGATCGGTTCCCTCGATACGTCGATGAAGAGCTCGGGGAAGAACATGCCGTTCCTGTATTGTATCCGGTATGAGGGCTCCCCGCCTCCTAAGCCCAGGGCTCCTGAGAAGGAGAGCTTATGTTTTTGGGAGATATCGAAGGAAAAGGTGTATATCCCAAAAGTTATGCTCGCCTCGTTCTCCCCGATGGTTGGTAGGAAGAAGGTCGGGACGATCGTGGGGAAGGGGCTATATTCCCCATGCTTTATAACCGGATTTTCGGGATTGCTTAATCCCTCGAACCCGAGGATGAGGCCAGGGGGTTCGATCCTCGGGGCCGAACCCGGATCGAATCTCTCCCATTTTCCAGGATCGAGCTCCATGAGATGAAGCTCATAGCCCTTGGAGGTATAGAGGAGGAATGCCAAATCCTTCCCCGATGGCGATGGGACGGGGGAGAACGCGCCTGTGAGGACGTTCGTTACTTGGAACACCGTCCCATCCTCCAAAGATACCGCATATATGTTCGGGATTCCGGATCTGTCGGACGAGAAGAGGACGAATCTGCCATCGGGGGTCCAGCGTGGGGATCCGTCGGAGTATGGATCGTCCGTCAAAGGCTTTATCAGGTTTCCATCGCTGCTTATGAGCCATATATCGTCCTTCCCATCCTTATGCACGGATATGGCTATCGCCGATCCGTCCGGAGACCAGGATGGGGAGGAGATCTGTATCCCATAGTCGAAATCCGTTATCCTCCTAACCCTCCACGAATTCGGATCTATAAGGACGAGGTTTGACCTGCCGCCGGAGATCTCGACACACGCTATGCCCTTCTTAGACCAATCCGGCTCGATGAGCCTTATACCCCTCCTCTTCTCCCTCCCCTTTTTCCTGTCCATCGTGAAGAGGGCGTTATATATCCTGAAGGTCTTGTGATAAATGGATTTGGAGAAGGCAACGAACCTCCCATCCGGGGAGAAGGCTATCGAATCGATGGGACCGGATATAACCCTCCTCTCCTTCCCCGTTATCGGGTCTATCTCGAACACACCTCCCCTCTCGAAGTAAGACGAGCCTGCATACCATATGCTCCTTCCATCCGGGGACCATCTTGGGGAGGACATATAGAAGCCCCTTGATGATATGGCCCTGGACTTCGTCAGAGGCCTTTCCTTTATCCTGGCAACCTGGTTTTCGTATCTTTCCCTAATCCATTTGGCCCATCCCCTGTAAAGCTCCGACTCCCGAATCCCGGTGACCTCCTCGAGGAGGGATCCGTATCTCATCCTCAAAGAAGATCCGCCCTTTTCCGCTATCTTCTTAAAAACCTCCTCCCCGAAGCGTTCGCTCATATAGAGCGCCATGAACCCGCCGTATAGATACGGTATCATGTCCCCCGGCCATCTATAGCTGCTCGAAAGCCATCTTTCCATAGGCAGGAGTTTGCCCTCCAGGAAATCGGCCCTCATCATCATATCGAAGCTCGGATCCTTAAGCCTTCCACCAGGGGTGAGCCTCGTCTCGTTGTATATAGCATAGCCCTCCATCATCCAGGATGGCTGGAACATATTGGGGAGGACGATATCCCCGAATATGAGCCTGGCGAGGATCATCAGAGGGCTCGAGATAAGGCCTATATGGACCAGATGGCTTATCTCGTGAACGAGCAGGTATCTATACCAATCCTCCCCGAAAACCCCGTTCCTCTCGTTGGGGACGAGAACCCTTATGTAGGGCTTGGGTATGAAGGATGTGAGGGCACCGCTCTCGTCCATGTCGTCCGATAGGAGGATCCACGTCCTTCCCACAGGCCTATAGCCGAGATCTCGGAAGATCGGCTCGGCCCATCCATCTATCCCCTTCGCTATCCTCTCCGCTATCCCCTCCACTCCCTCATGATAACATATGACGAAATATCGGGTAGATATGGTCTTCCATTTGAAGGACGGATCGAGCCTCGAGGTGGAGGGCATCTGGGCGGAAGGCGAATGGGGAAGGGCAAGGAGGAAAAGGAGGATAAGCGTCCTGTATTCGAATCCCCTCAACTTCATATCCCTTTCCCCTAAGCCCTTCCCTTCCATATAGAGACGAAATAGCTTATGGAACGATTATATGTCCTTTCGGCATCCGGGGGGAACAGGCATCCCGGAAGCTCCCCATGGCGTCTATGATAGGATATGCATTCGCAACAAAGCCCCTTGCGCGGACATGGCTCGTAAGTGCAGGTGCAGTCCTTCAGGTTCCTCTCGACGTTGCACTCCCTCGCCATCCCATCACCCCCTCCCTGTATCCCTATGCCTTTAAAATCTCCTCGATCTTGGATGCGAAATCCTTGCTCGCCTGGTCCTCGGCCACAAGCTCTATCATCTCCGGGCCTTTCACCCCTATCCCGAGCTCGACGGCCCTTGCTATCTGCTCCGTCTCGAATATGCGACCCCTTGAGACCTCGTATGTCGTCCCGAACATCCTGAGGATCGCCACCCCAACGGCATCTACCGCTATCCTGTCCTTCCCGGCAACTATGACCTCAGGCCTTGCTATCGTCCCCTTGTCCGGCCCTCCATCGACGAATGCCTCTATCCCATCCATTATCACGAAGGCAGGGGAATAAAGGGTATTCAGCTCCGCTATCATCTTCCTCATGTTTGGGGAGGAATGGAGCTCGTTCATGTAGTCGTATCCATCGGGGCCGTATTTGGCGATCATCCCCACCGAGTTCTTAAGGGATATCGTGTAATGCCCCCCGAACCTGTGTGTCTTAAGGCAGCAGGTCTGAATTATGGAATCGGCCTCCAGGAAGAGCTTGGGGAACCTTACCCCCCTCCTCCAGTGGCCTCCTGGTATATCCCTTTGCTCCCATCCGTCCTGTGGTATCTCGTCTATGACGACCACATCGAATCCGAGCTCCTTCGACAGGGCGAATATCCCTTTGGAGCTCATAACCGATCTCGTCGCCCCCATCCCGCTCCTATCGGCAACCGTTATCCTCTCCACCTTCCTCTCCTTAAGCCACTTTATTATCGTCGACAGCGTATCGTTATGGGTGGAGCCTGGGAAGGGATCGGCGCTATTGAAGTTCGGCTTGAGGACGACGTTGTTCCATGAGATGGCCCCTATCCCGAGGAGCTCCAGCGCCTTCCTTATACCCCTATCCCTATCCGTTCCCTTTACCACGACGACCTTCTCCTTCTCCGGCTTTTCCTCCTTAGGTTCTTCCTTTTCGGGTTCTGGTTTCTCAGGTTCTTCCTTTTCAAGTTCTGGTTTCTCCTCGGTCGGGGCTTTGGCCGCCTCACACCCTATTACGAAGATGCCTCCGGCTAAAGCCATTCTCCTTAGGATCTCCCTCCGCTTCACGGCTAACCCACCTCCTTTAGGGGCGTGGGATCCGATTCTATGTGAGAATTATAAACTAAAGTCAGGGGCTATGTCAAGGATTTGGGGCAATTGCAGGAAGGCGATCGGGAATTCGGAGTTCGGAATTCGGATTTAGGAATTAAAAATCCTTTGTAGGGGCAGGCCCTGTGTAATAAACGTTGGAACGTTCAACTAGGGGTTGCCCCTACTTGACAACCTCGAGAAGATCGTTGTATGATGATCTCGCCTAAGGGTAATTCGGGAAGGGGGTGGTTCGAGTGGAGGAGAGGGATAAGGAGCTCCTGAGGGATCTCGGAAAGAGGATAGCGGAGATAGCCAAGGGCGAAAAGGAGGAGGAGAAGAGAAGGCTTTGGTATAGCCATAACAGCCTGAAGCCGGTAAGGCCTATGGTCCTTTGCTTCCCAGAAGGCTCTTGGGACGAACTTCTCCCCTGGGATAGCTTAAAATCCCAGGATCCTTTAGCGAGGTCCTGGGAATACGGCCTTAGGATGAGGCTTTACATCCATGAGCATTTCTCAGATGACGAGGTTATAGACGACAGGTTTTACGTCGGATATGTATATACCGACAGCGGTTGGGGAGAGTTCCCAAGTTACACGAGGCCTGAGGTTTACAAAGGGGCTTACAAATGGGATCCGCCGATAAAGGAGTATGAGGACCTCTCGAAACTCCACTTCCCGGAGATCCGGATAGATATGGAGGAGACGAATAGGAGGCTTGAGCTCGCAAGGGATGTCTTCGACGGGATCCTTAAGGTCGAGCTTAAGTCCTCCTTCTGGTGGAGCTTCGGGTTAATAGGGGAGCTTGCGCTTCTAAGGGGGATGGATCAGATGATGATAGACATGTGCGAGGCCCCTCAGGAGGTGCATAGGGCCATGAACTTCCTCATGGAGGGCAGGATATCGTGGCTTGAAAGGCTCGAGGATATGGGGGTCCTATCCCTGAACAACGGAAACGATTACGTAGGATCCGGAGGCCTCGGGTTCACGGAGGAGCTCCCAGCAAGCGATTTCGATGGAAGGGTAAGGACAAGGGACATGTGGGGCTTTGCGGAGGCACAGGAGGCCGTCGGGCTATCCCCCTCCATGTTCGAGGAGTTCGTCCTGCAGTATCAGGTTCGAATACTCGATAAGTTCGGGCTCAACTGCTACGGATGCTGTGAGCCCTTGCACGATAGGCTCGATATCCTCATTTCGAGGGTTCCGAGGTTAAGGAGGATCTCGATAAGCCCTTGGTGCGACAGGAAGATAGCGGCGGAGAAGCTCCGGGACAAGTTCATATACTCCTGGAAGCCCCATCCCATATGTGTATCCGGGACGAGCTTCGATCCGGACTGGGTAAGGAAGTATATAAGGGAGACGCTCGAGATAACGAGGGGTTGCGTTGTTGAGATCATCCTTAAGGACACACATACGTGCCATAATGAGCCATGGAGGTTCGACGTATGGACGAGGATAGCGATGGAGGAGGCGGAGTCATTTGCGGTCTAATGCACTTGGAAGGCAGATCGTAACCATCCTCGTGGTCCTTGTAGGGGCAGGCCCCTGTGTAATAAACGTTGGAGCGTTCAACGTGCCTGCCCATGATTTTGGGCAAACACCAATAGAGAAATTGCGAAAGGCGAAGGGCGAATTGCGAAAAAACGAGAAATGATGACCTGTCTTTTCGTAATTCGCGATCTCCCAGTTCATGGGAACATATCTTGTAGGGGCAGGCCCCTGTGCCTGCCCTGTTTTTGGGCAACCACAGGGGGTTGCCCCTACAATTCCGAATTCCCTTGTGGGTAACTCAGTCACATTTGCGGCATGAACTCCTTGACAAGGGGGGCATGAATGTAGTAAACTAAAGGCGCTGGGGGTTGGATCGGATGAGGATAGATAAGCCCGTTTTGCAAATAGCCCTCGACTTCCTCGAAATCAAAAGGGCGCTCAAGGTAGCGGAGGAGGCCGTCGCTGGGGGGGCGGACTGGCTTGAGGCGGGAACGCCACTTATAAAAAGCGAGGGCCTCGATGCCGTCAGGGAGCTGAGGCGCCTATTCCCAGACCGCGTCATAGTTGCGGACATGAAGACGGCGGATGCCGGGAGGATCGAGGTGGAGGCCGCTGCGAAGGCGGGGGCCAACATCGTCACCGTCCTCGGGACATCCTCGAACTCCACCATATCGGAATGCGTCGAGGCAGCATCGAACTACGGGGCGGAGATAGTTGCCGATCTTCTCGAGGTCGGGGATCCCGTTAGAAGGGCTCGGGAACTCGAATCCCTCGGCGTCCACTACATAGGCGTTCATACCCCTATAGACCTCCAGATGAGGGGGATATATCCCTTCGACCTCCTAAGGGAGGTGAGCAAGGCGGTCTCGATCCCGGTGGCGGTTGCCGGCGGCATAAATTCGGAGAACGTGCCCTTGGCTTTGGAGGCCGGGGCGATGATAGTCATAGTAGGGGGTGCGGTTACGAAATCGCCGGATGCGAGGAAGGCGACGGAGGAGATAAAGAGGGCGATGGAGACGGGCCATTTCATCCCAACCGAGCTATACAAACGAGTTGGATTCGAGGATGTAAGGAAGATCTTGGAAAAGGTCTCGACGGCGAACATATCCGACGCTATGCACAGGGGCGGGGCGATAACAGGCCTTATTCCAATAACTCCCGGTGTGAAGCTCGTGGGGCCGGCGGTAACCGTTAGGACCTATCCCGGGGATTGGGCGAAGACCGTCCAGGCCATAGATGTTGCGGAGGAAGGCGATGTCATAGTGATAGATGCAGGGGGGGTTCCTCCGGCTGTATGGGGGGAGTTAGCGACGCACAGCTGCATACAGAGGAGGGTCGCAGGGGTTGTGATAGATGGGGCCATAAGGGATGTGGCGGAGATAAGGAGGCTTGGATTTCCCGCCTTCGCCAAGATGATATCCCCCGCCGCTTATGAACCGAAGGGTTTTGGGGAGATAAACGTCCCCATAACGGTATGTGGGGTTAAGGTGTTTCCTGGGGATTGGGTTGTCGGCGACGAGGACGGGCTTGTGCTCCTTCCCAAGGAGAGGGTTGTGGAGATAGCGAACAGGGCCATGGACGTCCTGGAGAGGGAGAACAGGATAAGGGAGGAGATAGAGAGGGGGAGCACGCTCAGCAAGGTAGCAGAGCTCCTGAGGTGGGAAAAGAAAGGGTAGTTCTGGTAGGATGCGGTGCAATGGGAACCCTCTTCGGGGCTCGGCTTAGAAGGGCCGGATACGAGGTCTTAGCGATAGATAGGGATGAGGGAAGGGCTAAAGCCCTTTCCGAATCCGGGATAGAGCTCGAGGAGACGGATGGGACGGCTTTGAAGGCGTATATCCCGGTCCTGTGGAGGGGGGCAGATGCATGGCCTGCGGATATAGTTATGATCTTTGTAAAATCCTACGATACGGAGGGGGCGGTGCGTTCCGCACTTCATGCCTCAACGCCCAATACGATCTTCGTCACGCTTCAAAACGGAATAGGGAACGTCGAGAGGATATCGGAGATCGTCGGGGTGGAGAGGGTGGTTGGAGGTGTAACCTCGGAAGGGTCCCTTCTACTATCCCCGGGAAGGGCAAGGCATACGGGGAAGGGGAAAACGATCCTCGCACTTCCGTTGGGGAGCAAGGCGGATATCGAGCTTGTGTCTTCCGTCCTCTCTTCTTCCGGGTTCGAGACGGAGATATGGGATGATTTGGATTCCGCTATATGGGGGAAGGCCATAATAAACGCCGCCATAAATCCCGTTGGGGCTTTGACGGGGTTGCCAAACGGAGCGCTTGCGGAGTTCAACGAGACGAGGGATCTCATGGCCTCCCTCTCCGAGGAGGGATCGGAGGTCGCAAGGGCAAAGGGGATAAGGATCCCGTTCGACGACCCGTTCCAAACCATCCTCGATCTCTGCCGGGCTACAGCCCGAAATCTGAACTCCATGCTCCAGGACCTCCTTAGGGGCAGGAGGACGGAAATAGATAGCATAAATGGGGCGATAATCAGGGAAGGGGAAGCGATGGGGGTTAAGACCCCCACAAACCTCGTCGTTTACAAATTGATCAAGGCCTTGGAACGAGCCAGGGGGGATAGTAGATGGAGAGGACGCTTGTCCTTATAAAGCCGGACGGGATGAGGAGGGCGCTCGCGGGAAAGATCCTCGATATCTTCCTTGAAAACGGGCTTAGGTTGGTCGGGATGAAGATGATCAAAATGGACGAGGGGATGGCGATGAGGTTTTACGAGGTTCATAAGGATAAGCCTTTCTACAGGGATCTCGTGAGATACATATGTGAAACACCTATAATAGCCATGGTCCTTGAGGGGGAGGACGCGATAAGGAGGGTTAGGGGGATAATGGGGGCCACGGACCCTGCGAAAGCCGAGCCCGGGACCATTAGGGCGTTATACGGCATCGATATACAGAGGAACACGGTCCATGGATCCGACTCGGAGGAGTCCGCCAAGAAGGAGATAGGGCTTATATTCGATGGCTCGGAGATCTATTCATAGGAAAGGGGATGGGTTCCATTGAGGATAAAGAGAGCTCTTATAAGCGTTTACGATAAAAGGGATGTGGATAAGCTGGCGAAAGGCCTTATGCAATTTGGGATCGAGATCTGGGCCACGGAGGGGACGGCTAAACATCTCGAAGGGGTTGGGGTTAGGGGGGTGAGGGTGGTCTCGGAGGAGATAGGTTCCCCGGAAATCCTCGGGGGGCGCGTTAAGACCCTCCATCCTTTCATACATGGGGCGCTTCTTTGCAGGAGAGGAGATCCATCGCATATGAGGGATGTGGAGGGGATGGGGATAAAGCTCATAGACCTCCTCGTCGTAAACCTTTACCCCTTCGAGGAGACGGTGGGAAGGGGGGCATCGCTGGAGGAGGCCTTGGAACAGATAGATATAGGCGGTGTTGCCATGATAAGGTCCGGCGCGAAGAACTTCGAGGACGTGGCGGTCCTTGTAAACCCATCCAGATACGAGGAGTTTTTGGAAAGGCTTAGGGAGGGGAATGGGGAGATACCGAGGGAATACAGCCTTACCCTCGCCCAGGAGGCCTTCGGGTATGTGGCCCGTTACGATGTGGCCATCATGAGATACTTCGAATCGCTTTCAGGCTCCCCGTTCCCGCAGAGGTTAGCGACCTTCCTCGAAAAGAGGGAGGAGATGAGGTATGGGGAGAATCCGCATCAAAGGGCTGCCCTATACCTGGATGTTTTCGAGGAAGAGCGTGGGACGGCTTATCACAGACCGATTCAAGGGAAACACCTCTCCTACAACAACATCCTGGACATGGATTCGGCCATCCTGGCGGCCATGGACCTTCCTGGGAGCGGGGCGGTCATAGTAAAGCATAACAACCCTTGCGGCGCAGCTATCGGCGAAAGCCTCGCGGATGCGTTTTATAAGGCCTTCGATTCGGATCCCGTATCGGCATTCGGAGGGATAGTGGGGTTCAACGGGAAGGTGGATCTGGAGGCGGCGAAGGCCGTGCTCTCCGTCTGGGAGAGGGGAGGGTTCATGGAGGTGGTTGTGGCCCCTTCTTATGAGGATGAAGCCTTAGAGGCCTTTAAGGAAAGGCCGGCCTTAAGGGTTGTGGAGGTCGGGAACCCTTTGCCGAGGAAAGGGGGGATGGAGCTCAGGTCGGTAGGCGGGGGGGCGTTGATCCAGGAGAGGGACGAGAGGACGATAGATTTATCGGAGCTCAAGGTCGTGACGAGGAGGGCTCCCACGGAGGAGGAGCTCGAATCCATGCTATTCGCATGGAGGGTTGTAAAACACGTCAAATCTAACGCGATAGTTTTCGCCAAGGGCAAGGCCACGGTTGGGATCGGGGCCGGGCAGATGAGCAGGGTGGATTCCGTGAGGATAGCGGTATGGAAGGCTGGGGATAGGGCAAAGGGGGCCGTTATGGCATCGGATGCCTTCTTCCCGTTCAGGGATGGGATAGACGAAGCGGCGAGGGCGGGGATAACGGCCGTGATCCAGCCGGGCGGATCGTTAAGGAATGGGGAGGTGATAGAGGCTGCGGACGAGCATGGGATAGCGATGGTGTTCACAGGGGTGCGGCATTTCAGGCATTGATCCCCGATCCGTCGCCCCCTCAAATAAACTAAGGAAGGAAGTGGTAGGATGAAATTCCGTGCCTTGTCGGTCCTTGTCTTGCTACTTCTGGGGTTGGGTCCTGGGATGGCTCGAGGTGAGGGCGAGGGGAAGGATGTGGATCTTCCAAACCTCTATGTGATCCAAGTGGGGGCTTTCAGAAACGCCACAACCGCCGAGGAGCTATTAGGAAGGCTAAAATCGAAAGGCTATGCGGCGTTTTTGGAGGCGGTCCCCGGAGGCATCAGGAGGATTAAGGTCGTTGCCTGGTCCTTCTCCGATGCCAAGGAGAAGGAGAAAAGGCTCAGGAGCGAGGTAAAAGGGAATACGGTGGTTTCCGAGGTGAAGGGGACCGAAGCCCTATACAACATCCTCCTTGAGGCCGAGCTCTCCAGAGGCGTAGATCCCCTATCCGCCCTCTTCCCCTCGGAGGAAGAGGAGGAGATGCCAGAGGAAGAGGTTCCCAAGGACATCGAGATGGAAGAGGCGATAAAAGGGAACCCGATCTTGTCGACCGCAATGAAGTTCCTCGGAGTTCCATATAGGTTCGGTGGGACATCCTCGAGGGGCTTCGACTGCTCCGGATTCGTATGGACCGTTTTCAAACTAAACGGGATCTCGCTTCCGAGGACATCGAGGGAGCAGTTCGGGGTCGGGAGGAGCGTAAGCAGGGAGGAGCTAATGCCGGGGGATCTCGTCTTCTTCAGGAACAGATATGGGAGGATCTTCCACGTGGGGATATATATAAGTGGCTCGAGGTTCATCCATGCGGCGTCGAGCGCCGGACGCGTCCAGATAGCGGATCTCGATCATTATTATTATGCAACGAGGTTCGCTGGGGGAAGGAGGATAGAGCAAGGGGAAATCGCCAATAGTAGGTCGAGGAAGGAGGTGGAGGGGGGAGGTTGATCCCTTAAACCTCCCTCCTCCCCTGCAAGGCCCTTATAAGGGTGACCTCGTCTGCGTATTCGAGATCCCCTCCGACCGGCATCCCATATGCGAGCCTTGTAACCTTGATCCCCAAGGGCTTAAGGACCTTTTCCGCCAGGTAAAGCGCCGTGGCTTCGCCCTCCACATTCGGATCGGTAGCTATTATAACCTCTTTCACCTCGCCCCCTCTTACCCTGTCCTCCAATTCCTTTATCCTTATGTCAAGAGGCCCTATTCCGTCGAGCGGGGAGATGGCTCCGTGGAGGACATGGTAGAGGCCTTTGTATTCCCCCGTCTTCTCGAATGGGATTATGTCGTATGGCTGCTCCACGACGCATATCGTGGTCCTATCCCTTGTAGGATCGCGACATATACGGCATGGGTCTTCCTCGGTGAAGTTGCAACATATCGAGCAGTGCCTTATCCTCTCCCTGACGTTCACTATGGCATTGGCTAAGGATATGGCCTCCTCCTTCGGGATCCTGAGTATATGAAAGGCTATCCTTGATGCGGATTTCGGACCTATGCCGGGGAGCTTCTGGAGCTCCTCTATTAAGGATTCCAGGGATTCCGAGGAATACATCCGATCATCTCCTTGCCCTTCTCACTATAACCCTCATCCCGAAGATCAAGGGGACGAGGAGCCTTTCGATCCTGGTCGGGTTCGTTATGAACCTATAGAGCCATTCGAGGCCCGATCTCCTAATCCATTCCGGGGCCCTCCTCCTCACACCGGCGAGGACGTCGAAGCTACCCCCAACCCCCATGACGACCGATACCTTCAAAAGATCCCTGTTCCTCCACATCCAGAGCTCTTGCTTCGGGGCACCCATCGCGACGAAGAGGATATCGGCCCCGGACTTGTTTATGAGATCCAAGACCTCCCCATCGTCGGAGAAGTAACCGTGGTGCGTTCCTACGACGATAAGCCCCGGTGCGATAGACCTCAACCCCTCGGCCGCCCTCTCCGCCACCCCCTCCTTTCCCCCAAGCAAGAAGACCTTGTATCCCATGTCGGCGGCCATCTTGCATATCCCCACCATCAAATCTATCCCAGCAACCCTTTCTTTAATTGGGGATCCTAAAATCCTCGATGCCCATACTATCCCCCACCCATCTGGGATGGAGAGGCAAGAGGAGGCGATCGCCTCCCTTAGCTCTTCGTTGGATATGGACATGTTCGCTATAAGGGAGTTAGGGGTCACGATCATATGCGGGCCTCCGCCCTCGCTTATGAAACGCTTAACCATTTCGAGGGCCTCCCCGATCGTCACCCCATCTACAGGAATCCCCATTATGTCTATCCTACCGGATCTCGATCCCATAGAAGGAGATGGCATTCTCCGATGTCGCCTTCGATACCTCCTCGAAATCCATTCCCCTTATCTCCGCTATCCTCTTCACGATATATCCGAGGAACATGGGCTCGTTCCTCTTCCCCCTGAACGGCTCCGGCGCGAGGTAAGGGGAATCGGTTTCCACCATCAGGCGATCGAGGGGGATGTATCCTGCAACCTCGAGGAGTTTTCTGGCGTTATGAAATGTCACCGCTCCGGATATGGATATGCTAAATCCCATATCGAGGACCTTCCTCGCATCCTCCTTCGTCCCCGAGAAGCAGTGGAAGACCCCTTTTATATCCTCGGCCTCTTCCTTTATTATCTCTAATACCTCCTTATACGCGTTCCTGCAGTGTATTATGGCTGGGATCCCAAGCCTCTCCACTATATGGAGCTGCTTTATGAACCACTCCCTCTGCAACCTTGGAGGGGATATCTCCCTATAGAAGTCGAGCCCTATCTCCCCCCAGGCGAGGACCTTAGGATGGGACGTCATTTCTATAAGGGTTTCGAGGTCTTCCTCCTTTGCCTCGGATACTTCATGGGGATGTATGCCGACGGAGGCGAATATCCTATCGTATTTCTCGGCGAGCTTGACGGAGAATATGCTCGTCTCGAGATCCGTCCCGACGTTCACCATGAAGCTAACCCCTTTCTCTATCCCCCTCTTTATCACCTCTTCCCTATCTACGTCGAAGGCGCTATCATCTAAGTGGAGGTGCGAGTCGATCATCATCCCACCCCCTCCTTGAGGACATCGACCTCGACCCATCCCCCTTCGTCGAGCTCCACGACGACCTTCCCCTGGAGGAGCCTGAGTTCCCTCACCGTTCCCATCCCCTTATCCGTCTTTATCCTCTTCCCTACCTCCGGCATCATTTCCCTGATCTCCTTGTATACCGGATATTCATATGCTATGCAACATTTAAGCTTTCCACACATCCCTAATATCCTCGGCGAGTTCAATGGGATTTCCTGGGTTTTCGCCATCTTTATAGTAACAGAGCTTATCTCATGGAGGAAGGAAGCGCAGCACATCATCTCTCCGCATGGTCCTACCCCGCATGTGAGCCTCGCCGCATCCCTCGCCCCCAACCTCCTGAACTTCGTCTTTGCCCTTAGCTCATAAGCAAGATCCCTTCCCAAAGGCCTCATCTCTACCTTCTTATCCGAAGTATAGTAAAAATATATTGTGTTCCAGTCGAAGGTCAGGTCTGTATCGAGGACCTTCACCGGGATCCCAGCCATCTTAACCCTCTCCCTACATATCCTCAGCGCCTCCTCCTCCCTCTGCATAGCCTTCACAACCTTCTCCATATCCGCCCTCGTCGCCTTCCTTATTATCCTACCCTCTATATCCTTTCCCTCGACCCCGACGGATATGGCACGTCCACACCATAGCTCCCCATCTATCTCGACCACAAACCTCTCCCCTATACTCACATCATCGAAAGGGGCTAAGAAATACCTTATGCTCCCAAGCTTCCCTATTTTAACCCCAACTACAAGCCCTTCCATCCCTCAACCACCCCCTTCCATTCCCAGAGCGTTGTCTCCCAGACAAGCTGTGGGTTTACGTTCCGATTTATCAGCTCCTTCGCCCTTGTGAGAAGCCCTATGAGCAGTTCCACCTTCTCGCTCCCGAGTTCGGATCCTATACCCCTTATCTCCTCCTCCCTGTCCACGTTTACGATCCTCCCAAGGCCGAGGGATGAGATCCAGAGGTCCCTCGCCCATAGGAAGGATATATCCAGGACGAGTTCCAACCTCCCCTTATCCGAGGAAAGCATCTCTGCCACGGCCGGAATCCATGCCTTCCCAAATGTAACGGAGGATAATGCATCTATGACCCTGTTCTTTACGACAAGCCCTCCCTCCTCGATCATCCCAATGGCCTTCCCCACCCTCCCAGAGGAGATCACGGCCAACATCTCGGCCTCAACCTCGCCAAGCCCGAACCTTTCCATCAGGACCTTCGATAGCTCCCCTTCATCCATAGCCCCAAACCTAAAGGCCTGGCACCTCGATATGACCGTAGGGAGGAGCCTATCCGGATCGGATGATACGAGTATTATGATGGAGTTAGGGGGAGGCTCCTCGAGGGTCTTAAGGAGGCAGTTCGATGCCTCTTTCGTCATCTTCTCCGCATCCACCAATATCCTCACCTTCCACCTCCCCTCGAGGCTTTTTAAAGCCACCTCCCTCTGCATCTCCCTTATCTCCTCTATCTTTATCGTATTCCCATCGGGCCTTATCGTGGATATATCCGGATGTATGCCCTTCTCCGCCTTCCTACAAGATGTGCAGCGCTCACATGCGTCCACCCCACCTTCCTTGCAGTTCAGGACCTTCGCGAATATCCTCGCCACCGTCTCCTTCCCAACCCCATCCGGACCGGAGAAGAGATACGAATGGGATATCCTCCCGGATGCTATGGCCTTCTGGAGCATCCTTATAACCTCATCATGCCCTATTATCTCAGAAAACCTCATCCCTTCCTCCTTATGGCCTCGAGGACTATCACGAGGAGATCCCTGAATACTGAATCCTCGTCCCTTGATGCATCCAGGACCTTCACCCTTTCCGGCTCCTCCAGAGCTATCGATAGGTATCCTTTCCTGACCCTCTCATGGAAGGAGATGTCCTCCGCCTCCATCCTGTCCTCCGATATCCCCTTCCTCCTAAGCCCTACCTCGACATCGAGATCGAGCAATATGGTCAGATCCGGCCTCAGCCCCGATGTGGCGAAATCGTTCAGCATCTTTATAAGCGATATATCCATGCCCCTCCCATAACCCTGGTATGCCAGGGTCGCATCCGAGAACCTGTCGCATATAACCACCTTCTTTTGCTCGAGGGACTTGGCTATGACCTCCCTAACGTGCTGGGCCCTGGAGGATAAGAGGAGGAGGAGCTCGGCTTCAGGGGAGATCGTATATCCCTTTGAGGAGAATATCCTCCTTATCTCCTCCCCAAGCTTTGTCCCACCCGGCTCCCTTGTCAGGAGGACATCGTATCCTCTCCTCCTCAGATGATCCTCCAATCTCTTGGCCTGCGTCGTCTTCCCCCCTCCCTCAGGCCCTTCCAAAGTAAGGAAGAACCCATCCCTGGTGCGCATCAATCCTTCCCAGCCCCTCTCTTCTTCATATACGCGGAATGCTTCGACAGAAGGCTTTTGTTTTGCGGATCGAGCTTGATAGCCGCTCCTATCTCCCCCAAAGCCTCATCCCATCTCCCCATCGCCGCGTATAAGTCCGCCAGATGTTCCCTATATACCGGATCCTTAGGGGAGATGGAGACGGCCTTCCTGAGGCATCCCAACGCCTTTTCGAGTTCCCCCTTTTTTATATAGGCCATCCCGAGGACGTCGAGGTAAAATGGATTATTGGGATCCATAGAAACCGCCTTCTCCGCGCTCGATACGGCCTCATCTACGTTGTTGCCAAGCTCCATGCATAACGAGGCTACGTAGATATGGGCGTCCGGGTTCTCGGGAGAAGACTGGATGACCTTCCTTAACTCCTGCAGAGCCTTCTCCGGCGCGCCGGCTAAATCATAGGCTATGCCGAGGTAAAACCTCAGCCTGCTCCTTGTGGGATCGAGGGACAAGGCCTTCCTGTAAACCTCTACGGCTTCCCGATACCTCCCGGCCGTGCAAAGGGAGACGCCGAGGAGGATCACCCCTTCCTCGTTCTTCGGATCCAGGCTCACGGCCCTTGAGAAGGCGTTTATCGCCTCGATCTCCTTCCCGAGCTTTATATAAAGGTTCCCGAGATACATGTAATCCTCCGCCGTCGCCTTCCCCATCCGAGAAAGCTTCTCGAAGCACCCAGAGGCCTCCTCCTTCATCTCGGCCTTATCGTAGCTCATTCCAAGCCCCCTTAAGATAGCGGGATCCTCGGGGGAGAGCTCCAAGGCCTTCCTATACTCCTCTATCGCCTCCTTCGCCCTTCCCATTGAAAGCAGTGCCCTCCCGAGCCTCGAATGGATCTCGGCATCCCCAACCCCGAGGGATAGGAGCTTCCTTAAGGCCATCTCCTCGTCCGTATAATCGGAGGCGAGATGGAAGACATCGGATGCCTCTAAGAGGAGGCCTTTATCCTCGGGTGAGAACTCCACGGCCTTCTTATACGCCGTAGCCGCCTCCTTGTTCCTCCCCGCCCTGAGGAGCGAGGATCCGAGCTCCCTGTATATCTCAGGCTGATAGGGCTCGATCCCCAAAGACCTCCTGAACCACCTTGCAGCCCCCAGATTTCGTCCAAGGCGGGCTTCGATCCTCCCAAGGGCGTTCATGGCCTCTACCCTCTTAGGATCGAGCTCCAAGCAACGTTCGTAAGATGCTATGGCCTCCTTTATCCTCCCCTTCCTCCTGTAAAGCTCGCCGAGGAGGAGATAGGGATCGGCAAGCCCTTTATTAAGCTCCGATGCCCGGATCCCGTGGTATATGGCCCTGTCTAAAATGCCAAGGGCGCTATAAATCTTCGCTATCTTGAAGTGGATCTCGTATTCCTGTGGTGAATAGCTGAGGGCTTTCCTGTATTGGTAAAGCGCCCCCTTTAGATCCCCTCTGCTCTCGCAGATCATCCCGAGCCCGAAGTGGTAATAGGCCTTCTTCCTAAGATCCTCGGGATTCCTGAGGGATTGCTCCTTCCTGCAACTGCCGGCCATCATCCCCGATAGCAGTATCAGGACGAGGAGAGTTGTCCGAAAACATATATCAACCATGCCATAACCCCCATCTTCAACCCCAATCGATCTTTTAAAAACCTTCATCATAAATTTTATCTCATCTCTTGCTTTATGTCAACGGCCCACGTAGGGGCAGGCCCCGTGCCTGCCCTCGATCAGCGGGCCCTTGACTCCAAGAACGGGATGATTATAATTAGCTTGGAGAGGGGGGATTTCGGCTTTGAAAGGGAACCTCGATCCTCATGGTGATTCCGGGATAGGGCTTATAGCCCTGATATTCCTCCTTCTCCTCTTCTCCCTCATGGGGGTCATGGCCGGCTACATAAAGGTATGTATAGACCAGCTTCCGGATTTAGGGGATATCGAGAAGAACGCCCCTTCCCACTCCTCAGCTATATACGACTCGAATAGGGAATTGATATGCAGCATAAATGGTGGTGAGAGCCAGTTCGTCCCTCTCTCCAGGATCCCAAAATACCTCCAGGATGCGTTCATCGCATCCGAGGACAGCAGGTTCTGGGACCATTGGGGCATAGATCCCTATGGGATTGGGAGGGCGCTAATAGTGGGGATGATGAAGGGGAGGATATCTCAGGGGGCGAGCACCATAACCCAACAGCTTGCAAGGGAGCTGTTCCTTTCGAAGAGGAAAAGCATAGAGAGGAAGATAAAGGAGATCTTGCTCGCTATTAAGATGGAGAGGAAGCTGACGAAGCCGAGGATCCTCGAGTTATACCTGAACAGGATATACCTGGGCCATGGAGCATATGGGGTTCAGGCAGCCTCTAAGAAGTATTTCGGGAAGGACGTCTGGGATCTCACCCTCCCGGAGGCCGCTATGATAGCAGCGCTCCCCCCAGCCCCGAATGAGATATCCCCGTTTTTCCATCCCGATGTGGCGGTGAGAAGGAGGAATAAGGTCCTCGAAAGGATGGCCGAGCAGGGCTATATAACGAGGGAAGAGGCGGAAAGGGCTAAGGAAGAGCCCTTAAATGTAAAAAATAATAAGGGGACGAGGAGATCCACGGTTAGGATCGCCCCTTATTTCGTGGAATACGTGAAGGGCCAAATCCTATCGCTTTATGGGCCTGACATCCTCTATAAAGAGCGGGTGAGGATATATACCTCCCTCGACCTGAAACTTCAGGAGATAGCAGAGGATGCCGTTGAGAAGGGCTTGGAAAGGCTCGATAGGAAATTGAGGAGGGGGAAGCTTCAGGCTGCGCTCGTCGCCATAGATGCGAAGACGGGCCAGATAAAGGCGATGGTTGGGGGGAGGGATTTCTCGAAGAGCCAGTTCAACAGGGCGGTTCAGGCACGTCGTCAGCCGGGCTCCGCCTTCAAGCCATTTATCTACACGGCAGCCATAGATTCCGGGATCTCACCCTACAACACGATATTAGATGAGCCTATAACCTTCAGGGATTCCTCGGGAAGGATATGGTCCCCGCATAACTACGATATGAGATACAGGGGAAGGGTTCGGGTGAAGGATGCCCTCGCCTTCTCCCTGAACGTCGCAACCGTGAGGCTCCTCCTCAAAGTCGGCGTTGAGAAGGTCATAGATTATGCCAAGAAGATGGGGATAAAATCCCCGCTTCGTCCCGATCTCTCCCTTGCGCTCGGGACATCCGAGGTCACCCCCTTAGAGCTCGCCGCAGCCTATTCCGTCTTCGCGAACGAAGGGATCTACACGGAACCAACGGCCATAACAGAGATAAGGGACGAGAGCGGGGATACGCTCGAGCTCCCGCAGCCAAGGCGCTATATAGCGCTTAAGAAGGATACGGCTAAGACCATGGCTTCCCTCTTAAGCGAAGTAGTGGAAAGGGGGACCGGAAGGCCTATAAGGTCCCTCGGGTTCGATCTCCCGGCCGCCGGAAAGACGGGGACGACGGAGGACACAAGGGATGCGTGGTTCGTCGGCTTCTCGGAAGGCCTTGTAACCTGCGTCTGGGTTGGATACGACAACCCTCGCCCTACAAGGCTCACGGGAGCAACCGGAGCCATACCGATATGGACCGATTTCATGAAGAGGGCATGTCAAAAAATCGCTTCTGGCCATAGGACATCCATGAATGAACACAGCAGGTGAGATCGGCACCCTAAAGCTCGATCTCCGCCCTCCTACATGCCCAGCACATATAGGATACGGAGACGAAGAAGCTCGCAGGGATTCTATGTGCTAAGCCTATCTTCACGGAAAGGGCTGTGGTCTTCCCCCCAAGGCCCATGGGACCTATCCCGAGCCCGTTTATCCTATCCAGGAGCTCTCCTTCAAGCCTCGCCATCTCCGGATCCGGATTACGATCGTCCAGCCTCCTAAGGAGCTGCCTCTTCGCCAGATCCCACGATGTAGCCCTGTCCCCACCTATCCCCACCCCTATCACCCCCGGGGGACATGGCTTCCCTTGGGCCTTCCAGACGGTGTAAAGCACCGCCTTCTTTATCCCGTCCAGGTCCCTATCGGCCCCGATAACGGGATCGGGAAGGGAGTATTGGGCGCTTGCGTTCTCGCTCCCGCCCCCCTTGAGGAGCAGCGATATCTTGATCCCCTCCATATCCCGTTCCTCCATCTTCACGATGGGGAAACATATCCCGATGTTGTTCCCGGAATTCCTGCCGGTTATGGGATGGACGGCGTTCGGCCTGAGGATCCCCATCTCCGTGCTCCTGGCCACCGCCTCCATTATGAGCCCAACCAACTCCCTCCTGCGGATCGAAGGATTATGTTCCACCCAGAAGGTCGGCATCCCGGTATCCTGACATATGGGTATCCCTTTCTCCTCCGCAAGATATGCGTTCTCCACCATCGTCCTTATGGAGATCTCCGCCGGGGATCCGGCAACCTCCCTCGAGGACGCCTCCTTTAAAGCCGAGAGCACATCGGGAGGGAGCTTCGTCGAAGCCCTCCTTATAAGCCCTATCAGCTCCTCAACCATCCGCCTTCCTCGATATGATGAACTCAATAGCCCTTATGGCGAGGAGGTAGCTTCCCGGCCCAAAGCCCGATATCACCCCGACCGCAACGGGGGATACAAGGGAACGACGTCTCTCCTCCTCCCTCGCATATATGTTGGACAGGTGGACCTCTATGGTAGGGATCCCGACGGCCCTTATAGCGTCGTGGATGGCCAAGCTCGTGTGAGTATATGCCGCCGCGTTTATTATCAGAAAATCGAACCTGCCATAAGCCCTGCCTATGGCCGAGACTATCTCCCCTTCGCTGTTGGACTGCATTATCTCGACCTCGTATCCGAGCTCCTCGCAGAGCTCCAGCACCCTCCTGTTTATCTCCTCAAGGCTTTCGCGGCCGTATATCTCCGGCTCCCTTATCCCGAGAAGATCCAGGTTTGGGCCATGGATCACAAGGATCCTTACCTGCCTCCCGGAATACAGATCCCCGAAAGCACTTCCTCCACAACCTCCCAAGGAATCCCCTCCTCTATCCTCGCCTCCCCTATCCTCGACGGAAGGGAGAACCTTAACCTGCCTCCTATCGCCTTCTTGTCGAGGGATATGTGGTCGAGCGCCCTCCTCACGAAGCCATCATCGCACCCGGTAACCCTTATGGGAAGCCCCGCCTTCTCCACTATCCCCCTTATCCTCTCCCAATCCTCCTTAGCACATATCCCCATCCTCATCGCTATCTCGGCCTCCGCAACCATCCCTATGGCAACCGCTTCCCCATGGCTTATCCCCCCGAATCCGGCGGCCGCCTCTATCCCATGCCCTATCGTATGGCCGAAGTTCAGGATCATCCTCAGCCCCCCTTCCTCCATCTCGTCCCTCTCCACAACCCAGGCCTTTATCTCACAACATCTCCTGACTATCTCTTTAAGCATCCGATGCGATGTCGGATCCTGCTGATTCCGGAAGATCCCTACGTCAAGCCCGGCCTCTAACATGGATAGAAGCTCCGGATCCCTTATCACCCCATACTTTATAACCTCCGCCAACCCCCCGAGGATCTCCCTCTCGGATAGCGTTGAGAGGAGCTTCGTGTCCGATATGACGGCTTTCGGCTGGTAAAACGTGCCTATCAGGTTCTTCGCCTTGGAATGGTTTACGGCCACCTTCCCCCCTATGCTGCTGTCCACCTGGGAAAGGAGGGTAGTCGGGATCTGTATCAAGGGAATGCCCCTCATGTATGTAGCGGCTACGAAGCCGGCGAGGTCCCCTACGACCCCTCCTCCGAAAGCTATAAGGGCTGTCTTCCTGTCCGCCCCGAATTCGGCGAGGCCGGAATACAAAAGATCGGCATCGGAAAGGGATTTGTGGATCTCCCCGTCCGGAACAACGAACTCCCCACAATCTATCCCCGCATCCTCCATCGAATCCATGAGATCCCCAAGCCAAAGGCTCGCTAAGACGTCGTTCGTCACAACGAACGCCCTCTTTATGCCCATATCCAGAAGGAGCCTCCCGGATGCCCTGAGGATACAAGGGCCTATGTATATACGGTAGCTCCTTGGCCCAAGGTTTACGGTAACAACCTCCACGGACGCCAACCCGATTATCTCCCTCGCTATCTCATCCGGATCCCTTCCCTCGGTCCATATCTGGAAATCCGCCTTCTCGTAATAAGGCTTCCTGATCTCGAGGAGCTCCTTTATCCTCGCCAACTTGTCCGGATATCCAGATAGCATAGGCCTGCCCTCCCCATCGCCAACCCTCCTCTTTATCTCCTCCGGGCTCGCGTTAAGGCAGAAGACGATCCCTCCCATCCTCATCTCCTTAAGGTTTTGCCGGTTCACCATGGCCCCGCCGCCAACCGATATGACGAGGTTCCTGGATCTGCAAAGATCCCTTATCACCTCTGCCTCCAGATTTCTGAAATAAGGCTCCCCAAATCTCTCGAATATCTCGGGTATCGAGATCCCCGCCCTTCTCTCTATCTCCTCATCGGCATCCACCATCCTCCTCCCGGAAATCCTCGATATCTCGGAGCCGACGACGCTCTTCCCCGTCCCCATGAACCCGGCAAGGACTATGTTCATCTCGATCCCATACATATCCTCAGCCTCTCCCTCACCCCCTCCACATATCTCCTGTAATTAGCATCCATCTCCTCAACGCTATCCCCGCCGAACTTCTCGCAGATCGCATCCGCGATGACTATCGAGACCACGGCCTCCCCCACCACCGTGGCCGCCGGAACGGCACAGATATCCGACCTTTCAAAGGAGGCCTCGGCAGGTTCCCCGGTGGAGAGGTCTATGGATCTCAAAGGGATCCTCAAAGTAGGTATGGGCTTCATCGCAGCCCTCGCTATTATCGTCTCCCCATTGCTTATCCCGCCCTCTATTCCACCGGCGTTGTTCGTCGGACGCCTTATCCCGAACGGCGAACCGCTATCCCCGGGAAGGATCTCGTCGTGGACCTGAGAGCCCCTAAGGGCGGAGGAGGCGAACCCAAGCCCTATCTCCACCCCCTTTATGGCCTGTATGCTCATAAGAGCCATGGCAAGCCTTGCGTCGAGCTTCTTATCCCACTGGACATGGCTTCCAAGCCCCGGAGGGACGCCATACGCCCTGATCTCGAAGATACCCCCAACTGTATCCCCATCCTCCCCAGCATTCCTTATCTCCTCGACCATCCTCTCGCCGGCATCCGGATCCGCACACCTAACAGGGGATAAATCCACCACCTCTTTAAGCTTCGCGGGATCGGCAAGGAGATCCTGCGGAGGATCGGCAAGGACGGATCCTATCCTCAAAACATGTCCGACCACGTATATTCCAAACATCCTTAAGAGGGCCTTCGCTATGGCGCCAACGGCAACCCTCGCCGCCGTCTCCCTCGCACTCGCCCTTTCAAGCACATCCCTTATGTCCTTATGCCCGAACTTCAGAACCCCGGCAAGGTCGGCATGCCCAGGCCTCGGCCTCCTCACGACCCTCAGTTCATCCGCGGATATCCCCTCCACGGGCTCAACGGACATAACCGTCCTCCAGTTCTCCCAATCCCTGTTCGGTATGAGGATGCATATCGGGCTCCCGATCGTCTTCCCATGCCTTATCCCGGATATTATCTCCGCCCTGTCTCTTTCTATCCCCATCCTCGCCCCGCGTCCGAACCCGCCCTGCCTCCTCGAGAGCTCCATATCTATCTCCTCATGGGTTATCTCGAGGCCGGCTGGAATGCCATCGACTATGACGGATATCGCACGCCCATGGGATTCCCCGGCCGTAAGGTATCTTATCACGACGATATCACCCGCCCCTAATCATAAATCCGAAATCCATTAGGATAACTCATTACCGGCTAAATACGTGGTCTGGATATAAGGAGACGCTCCTGCAGAAGACCATTATGTCCTGGCTCTCGTAATCCCCTACGGCGCTGTAATACGTCTTCCCCTCGGGGCATCTCGGATCCGATATCAGGTATTCCTTGTTCCGGACGTGGACTAAGAAGCTGCCCCCGTCCTGCCCGGAATAAACCACATCCGCTCCGAAATCCGTCATGTATCTCGCTATAGCATCGTGGATTATCTTCATATTGGCTATGCATGCCTTTGTCTTGGACCTCTTCTGGGCGATGATATAGGAGGGAATAGCTATAGCGGCAAGGACGCCTATTATCGCTATGACGATGAGAAGCTCTATAAGGGTAAAACCTTCCCTCCGGTTCCTATGCATCCTCTCGACCACCTTCGGGAATTAAGCACCCGGCATGGCAAAGTTTAAAGGCCTTGTGCCATGCCGGGTGCTGTCAGATCTTAAAGAGGAGCGCTACGGGGAATATACGTGATCTTTATATGTTTCGACGTTCGGGCACGTCACCGTTACGGTCCCAGTAGAGTAGTTCCCGCTTGCGCTGTAATAGTCTCCAGTCCCTCCCTCTGGACACTGCGGTGCGCTCTCGAGATACTTCTCTTCAGATGTGACGAGGACGCTACTCGAGTCGACGGTAGCGGCGGAGAAGTCCTTCCCTGTATCGTTCATGTATCTGACGATGGCGTCGTGTATTAGCTTCATGTTCGCGATGCAAGCCTTTGTCTTGGACCTCTTCTGAGCCCTCAGGAATCCGGGAACGGCTATTGCCGCCAGGACCCCTATTATCGCTATGACGATGAGGAGCTCTATCAGCGTAAAGCCCCTCTCCCCTTTCTTCATCTTAAACATCTCCATCTCCTCCTTCTTTTTAACTATCCCCTTCTCCTACCTCAAACCCCGTTTCCGGTTTCCGACCTCCTCCATCACCTCCTTCCCTCATTTCCCTCCCATCACCGTTATCATCTTGAACATAGGCATGTAGAGGGCGACGACGCATCCGCCTATTAGGATCCCCATGAAGCCCATGAGGAGAGGCTCTATGAGGGATATAAGCCCCTCTATCGTCGTCTCAACCTCCCTCTCGTAGAAGTCGGCTATTTTCAAGAGCATTGGCTCAAGGGATCCCGTCTCCTCCCCAACAGATATCATCCTCGTCACCATAGGAGGTATGACTTCCTCCCTCGATAGGGGCGTGGATAGCATCTCCCCGCGTTCCACGCTCTCCCTCGCCGAGCCGAGCGCCTCGCCCACCACCGCATTCCCTGCCGTCTCCGCAGCTATGGTTATGGACTCTATAAGGGAGACGCCGCTTCCAAGAAGGGTCCCGAACGTCCTCGCCATCCTGCTTATGGATCCCTTGAGTATGAGGTCGCCGAAGATAGGGATCTTCAGCTTTATCCTATCGTATAATATCTTCCCTCCCTTGGTCCTCCCGTATCTCCTGAATGCCCAGAGAACTACGACGCAGAGAGGGAGCAAGATATACCAATATCCCCTTATGAGCCCGCTCAGCTTTATCATTATTATCGTCGGGAGGGGCAAGGTCGCCCCCATCTCCGCGAACATCTTCTGGAACACAGGGACTATGAAGGTCACTATCCCGAGGACGATGAGGAGGGACATGGATATCATGGCGGTTGGATACATCAGGGCCGACCTTATCTTCGCCCTCAGCATGTTCTGTTTCTCGAGGAAGTTGGAGAGTTGTTCCAATGATTTGTCGAGGCTTCCGCTCGCCTCCCCAGCCCTGACCATGTTTATGTAGAGGTCGCCGAAGACATCCGGTGCGACCTCCCTCATCACCTCGTTCAGCATCCTCCCCTTCTCAACCTCGTCCCTTATCTGGGCTATTATCCCCCGAAGCCTTTTGTTCTCCGTCTGATCGGCCAATATCCTAAGGGCTCCTATTATCGAAAGCCCGGAGTTTATCATCGTAGCCAGGGATCTGGAGAAGAGGGCTATGTCCTTCGAGCCTATCTTCCCGCCGAGGAACGGAATGGATATGCCACCCCCCGCCCTCGGCCTTTTCTCCTCCCTCAGCTCAACGGGGCGCATCCTCCTCCTGGCCAATTCCGCCCTCGCCTGCGTCATATTCGGGGCGGAGAGAACCCCCGTCGTCCTCCTCCCTTGTGGATCGACGGCCGTATATGCGTATGTCGGCATCGCCTATCACGCCCTCCCAACGAGTTGTTTGAACTCCTGCTTGTTCTCCGCCCTCTCAAGGGCGTCCTCGAACCTTACGAGCCTCTTCAGGACCAAGTCCCTCAATGCCTGGTCCATCGTCTGCATCCCGTATTGGCCTCCGCTTTGGATATAAGAGTATATCTGTGCGGTCTTCCCTTCCCTTATCAGGTTCGCTATGGCCGGCGTGTTTATCATGACGGCGACCGCAGCAACCCTCCCCTTTCCCGTAGCCCTCGGGAGGAGCTGTTGCGATAGGACACCTGCGAGGCATCCGGAAAGCATTACCCTAACTTGCTGTTGCTGATGTGGTGGATACTGGTCCACTATCCTGTCTATGGTCTGCGGCGCATCTATCGTATGAAGGGTTGAGAGGACAAGGTGGCCGGTCTCGGCGGCCGTTATCGCCATAGAGGTCGTCTCGAGATCCCTCATCTCCCCGACGAGGATGACATCCGGATCCTCCCTCAACGCCCTCTTCAAGGCCTCCGCGAACGATCTCGTGTCCTCGTATACCTCCCTTTGATTGACTATCGACTTCTTATGCTGATGGACGAACTCTATCGGATCCTCTATCGTTATTATGTGCTCGGCCCTTGTCGAGTTTATGTAATCTATCATGGCTGCAAGCGTCGTGGACTTCCCGCTCCCGGTTATCCCGGTTACGAGCACCAACCCCCTCCTCAGGTTACAGAGGTCGTAGACCGCCTTTGGGAGCATTAGCTCGTCTATGGTCCTTATCTTCGTAGGTATGGCTCTTATTACGGATGCCACGTTCCCCCTTTGCCAGAATACGTTCACCCTGTATCTCGATATCCCTTCGAGCTCGAACGAGAAGTCGAGCTCCTTCTCCCTCTCGAACCTCTCTATCTGCGTCTCCGTTAGTATTTCGTATACAAGGCGTTTCGTGTCCTCCGGCCTGAGGACGTCGAAATCGGTCCTCGTTATCCTCCCGTCTATCCTAAAAACTGGTGGAACCCCAACGGTTATATGGAGGTCGGATGCCCCGACCTCAACCATGAGCTTGAGAAGATCCTCCATGTTCGGGATCATTCCTCACACCGCCTTTCACGTTATCGTCTTCGCTATCACCTCTTCGAGCGTGGTCCAGCCCTCTACCGCCTTCCTTATCCCATCCTCCCTCAAGGTCCTCATACCACATTTTACAGCAATTTGCCTTATCCTGTCAACCGGCTCGCGGGCCAGGACAGCCTTCGATATCTCATCGTTCATAACCATGAGCTCGTATATCCCCCTCCTCCCCGAATACCCTCCCACGCAGGATACGCATCCAGACGGATTTGCCTTTCTTAACCTCGCATCTGGTGCGATCCCGTAATCCTCGACCATCTCCTTCGATGGCGAATACTGCCTTGAACACCTCGGGCAGACAAGCCTTATCAGCCTCTGCGCCAGGACGCATATCACGGCGGAGGATACAAGGAACGGCTCTATGCCCATATCTATCAGCCTCGGGAGGGCCCCGGGCGCATCGTTGGTGTGTAGGGTTGTCAAGACGAGATGTCCGGTTAGTGCGGCCTCTATCGCTATCTCCGCCGTCTCCTTATCCCTTATCTCCCCAACCATTATTATGTCCGGATCCTGTCTGAGTATAGATCTGAGGACGTTGGCGAAGGTAAGCCCGGCCTTCTCGTTTATCTGCACCTGGTTTATCCCCCTTATCACCCTCTCCACGGGATTCTCGACCGTTATAACGTTCTTATCCGGGGTGGCTATCTCCATAAGGGAGCCGTAAAGCGTGGATGTCTTTCCGCTCCCCGTGGGCCCTGTAACGAGTATCATCCCATATGGCTTCCTTATCTGTTCCCTCCATTCTTCGAGCATATCCGGGAGGAACCCAAGCTCCTCAAGCGTCCTCACCTTCTTGTCCATTATCCTCAGGACCGCCTTCTCCCCGTGGATCGTGGGGAGCGTGGAAGACCTTATGTCGTAATCCGTCCCGTCGACCCTGAACTTTATCCTCCCGTCCTGTGGGACCCTCCTCTCGGATATGTCCATATTCGAGATTATCTTTATCCTCGCGAGTATGGCCCTCCTATTCCTATAGGATCTCCTGACCAACTCCCCTATCCCAGGTGGCTCCCTCAGCACCCCATCTATCCTGTATCTTATCCTCATCTCCTTCTCGTAAGTCTCGATGTGTATATCGCTCGCCCCCATCTTTATCGCCGTGGCTATTATCTCGTCTACGAGGCGGACGATGGGGCTTGAGGAGACGGTCGTCTCCACATCCCCTTCCTCCTCTTCCTCCTCCGCTTCCATCCCTATCCCGAGTTCCTCCACCATCACTTGGGTCAATTTCGTCGCGTAATATCTATCTATCGCCCTCTCTATCTCCGTCTCCGGCGCTATAACCGGTATTACCCCCTTCCCAGCCCTCGCCTCCACATCCCTTATGGCGAATATGTCGTTGGGATCGAACATAGCGAGGAAAAGCTTGTTCTCCGCCATCGCCACCGGGAATACGACGTATCTCCTCGCTATCTCCTCCGGGACGAGCCCAAGGAGATCCTGCTGTGGGGGCGGTATATGAGGGATTATGGACCTCCTCGTCCTCTCCTGCGATGCCAGGATCTCTATCCACCTTTCCTCCACCTGGCGCCAATCCTCCCATCCTATCGCCTTTAATTCCTCTACGAGTATCCTCCCCATCCCCCCTCCCTTCGACCTCCTAAGGGCCCTCGCCCTCTCCACCACCTCCTTCCCAACCTTCCCCATGGAAAGGAGTATATCCTCCGGCCTTCTAACCCCTCTCCCATCGGATCTCCAATACATCTTCAAGATCCACCGTCCCTTCTTTCGACTTAAGAAGCCCGTTCCTTATAAGGCCGTCCATCTCCATCTCCTTCAGGATATCGAAGAAATGCGGGGACCGGACCTCCCATCCGCTTGTCTCCATCATCCAGATTATGGCCCTCCTCCTGCCAACCTTCCCCCTCCCATCGCATATCTCGCATCCAGGTCCGGAGGAATAGAAGGGACCTTCAATGGGGAGGGGCTTATGGAACCTCCTCGATACCCTGCATCCCGGACACAGCTCGAAAACAAGCCTCCAGGAAGCGAAGCCGGAAACCCTCCCGATCCTCGATATTTCCACATTTGATAAGGAATCGGAGATAGAAGGACCGTCGAGCATAAGGATGGAGTTGGGGAATGGATCGAGCCGGAGCTCGGGGATGAGATCGGCCGTAACCCCATCCACTATCAACATATCCGGCTCCCAACCGAAGGAGAGGATGGACCTTATGGCTTTCTCAGAGGGATCCTCCACGACCTGATATACCCCCTCGAAGACGAACCTCGGCCTTCTCCCTACCCACGCTATCCTCATCCCTATCCCCTTCTGCCTCACAATGCAGGAGTCCAGGAGTATGGCATCGTGGGACGCGAATATCTTCACGCCATCGCGGGAGATGAGGGATAGAAGCCTATCGGCCTCCTCCTCGTCGAGGAACCGGGAGAGGTCCGGGACCAACGTCTCAGGACGGATTACCTCGAGCGCTATGGTAAGGAAGGATAGGTATGGACGGAGCTTCACCCTTACCATGTATTCCCTCCCCTCGAACTTAGCCCTTATGAGATCCTCCCCATCTTTCTCCATCTCGGATGCCGCCTCCAAAAGCTTTATCCACGACTGATGCTCATACGGCTCGTCCAAGACCTCGATCCTGTTCATATACTTCGCCCTTATCCCTCTATACGATGGGATCAGGAGGACCATCCATGCGTCGATCTTCAAGGCCTTCTCCACAAGCTCCTTAAGGAGCGCAAGCCTTTTATCCTCCCTCTTTGAGAAATGCTCCAGGATTACTTCTTTATACTCCTTAACACTTCTTTCAAGATCCTCAACGGATACGGAAAGCTCGAGGGCCTTCGATGGATCGAATGCCATCTCCTTCAGCCTCTCCACCTCCTTAAGAAGCCATGGGCTTTCGAAGGCCAAAAGCTCGAGCTCCTTGAGCCTCGATATGTTCCTCTCCATCCTTACAAGCAGATCTATGGAGTCGGGGGCCGATTGGAGCGGCCTCCCGAACCACCTCATATGTGCATCGGAGATGATCCCAACCAAGATCCCCCTGACCTCATCCTCTATCTTCGATATCCTCCTCCCTACCTCCTCCAAATCCTCTATGCTTCCGGCCCCGAGCAAATCCGCCCTCAGCCCCTCCACCTCCCTGGCGATCTTATCCCCCGGCAGCTCCATGAGGGCGTTCAACCTCGCATTCAACTCCTCCATCCTCCTCGATATCGCCATGCTTTTCTCCTCTTCCTCCTGCTTAGGACGGGATGACTCGAGGACCATCTCTATCTCCTCGGGGGTTGCAAAGACCTGGCTTATCTTGCATCCGCTCGTCTTCTCCAATTCCTCTATAACCCATGGCTCGAGCGGCTCCGAGGTCGCTATGGAAAGGACATCCCCTATCCTGTCTATAACGACGATCCCGAGATCCTTGCATATGCGCCATGGGATGAGGTTGAAGAGGGATGGGCTTGGGATGATATCCGATATCCTCATGAATGCTATCTCATACTGGTTCGAGAGGGCCCTGTATATCTCATACCATGTCGTATATCCGAGGTTGACGAGGGCCTTCCCAACGCTTATGCCCGTCTCCTCGTGGGCTTTGAAAGCCTCCGATAGCTGCTCCCTCGTCACAACCCCCCTCTCAAGGAGTATCTGCCCAAGGGATTTCCAGCTCTCCCCCCTGTATTGTGCCCCGAGGAAACGGTAGATCTGGTCCCACGAGAGATATCCGAGCTTTACCAGGGCACTCCCTATCTTTATCCCTTCCCTCTCCTGGAGCTTTATCGCTTCCTCGAGCTGCTTCCTCGTTATAACCCCCTTGGATACGAGCATCTCACCCAACAGTTCCTTCCCATTCATCCCCTATCTCCACCTCTACGGCGACCTCGTCGCAATCGAAGAACCTCGGACACCTCACACAATCCCTCCATATCTTATGGGGTAGCGACGACTTCTCCACCCTCTTAAATCCAAGCCCTTCGAAGAACTCCGGATCCCTCGTTAAGGCGAACACCTTCTTCAGTCCTAAATCCCTTGCCTCCTCCAAGGATCTCACGACGAGCATCTTCCCTATCCCCATCCCCCTATACCCCTCTTCCACGACAAGAGACCTTATCTCGCCGAGGTCCTCCCACGATATCTTCAGGGCACAGCATCCGATTATCCGGCCGTCCAACTCGCATACGAGGAAATCCCTTATGTGCTCGTAGATGTCCCTTAACGTCCTGGGGAGGAGAAGCCCTTTCGACGCACTCCTCCCTATCAGGGCATGGATCCTCCTGCCCTCGGGGATCCTCGCCTTCCTTAAAACGACCTCTTTGCCCTTAAAAGAAGCCTCTCCCACCTCTCCCTTATCTCCTCCTTCATCCTTTCGAGGTTCACCCCCCTAAACCTCGACTGAAGCGATGTGAAATCCTCAAGAGGCCTCATCTCCGGCTCGTGCGTTATCCTCAAAACCCCACCTTCTATCTCGTAAAGGGGAAAATACCCGGTTTCCACGGACAGCCTGGCGAGCTTGACCGTATACTTGCTCTCGTAGCCCCATGTCACACACGGGTTCAACAGCAATATGAACCTGAATCCCTTGATGGAGATCGCCTTCCTTAGCTTCATCCTCATATCCTCGGGGAACGCTATGGATGCCGTGGCGAGATACGGGACATCATGTGCCTCCAATATCCCTATTATGTCCTTCTTCCTCATCCTCGGGACCTCTACCGTCGATCCCTTCTTCCTCGCATCGGGAGGGGTTGCCGTGCTCTCATGGCCTCCCGTGTTCTGATATCCCTCGTTGTCGTTGCATATGACGAGGATATCGGCGCCCCTTGCAGCAACACCCGAAAGGCCACCAAACCCTATGTCGTAGGATGCGCCATCGCCTGCCCAAACGACAACCCTCTCCTCCCTCCCCCTGATCTTCAACCCATAAGCCATCCCCTCCGCCTCCGCAAAGGCCGCGGCGAAGACGGTGTGGACGACGGGAGCCCTCGCCGCCGCGGTCCCCGAAGGATCGAAATAGAGGCTTGCGCAACTCGCAGGAACGAAGTATATGGCGTTGTCCCCTATCTCCGTGAGGACGATCTTCGCGGCCAGCGTCGCCCCACACCCCGGACATGCGTTATGCCCGGGATCGAAACGCCATTCCGGCCATTCCCCTTCCCTTATCCCGCCCTCTAAAACATCCAATGCCCTCGTCATCCCAGACAACGTATCCCTCCTTCCTCGAGGAAGATGGGGTGGTCGGTCGGCCCATTGGAGAGCGAAAAACTTACGGCCTCCTCGACCATCTCGGTGGTCACGTCCAGACCCCCAAGGCCCGTCACGAAACCGTATATATCCACCTTGCCCTTCATGCCGAACAAGGCCGAGGCCAACTCCCATGCTAATATCCCCCCTATCCCGGGTGCTATGTTCCTGTCCAGGACCACGACCTTCCCCACGTTCGATAGGGCGCCCCTTATCTCCTCCTTCGGGAAAGGCCTGAAGGACCTTATCTTCAAAACCCCAGCCTTCACCCCCCTCTCCCTCAGCGATATGACGGCCTCCTTCGCAACCCCACATATAACCCCTGCCGATACGATCGCTATAACGGCATCCTCCATCATGAAGCAATCCACCAACCCATAACCCCTTCCAAACCTATTTTCGTAGTCCTTCGCCACCTCCTTGAACTTGCTCGAAGCCTCTTCCATCCCGGAATGCATGAGGATCCAATAGTCGAAATACCTATCGGGGGCGACCATCGGCCCATAGCCTGCCACCCTCCCCCCCTTCGGGAGCTCCTCCGCAAAGCTTGGCTCCCCAAGGAAGGCGAGGACCTCGTCTCTGGAAGGGATCTCAACCTCCTCGGTGACGTGGGAGAGGTAGAACCCATCCCCTATCACCATCGCCGGGAGGAGGACGGATTCGGCGAGCTTGAAGGATATTAGGATCATGTCGAGGAGCTCCTGAACCGATTCGCAATAAAGCTGTATCCATCCCGTGTCCCTCATGAACAGCGAATCGTTCTGTTGCGCCCCGACGTTCCACCCAGGCCCCTTAAGGGCCCTGTTGAATATCCCCATGACCATCGGCAACCTGTTCCCGGATATCTCCCATAAAAGCTCGGAGGCATATATCAACCCTTGGGACGATGTGACGACGGCACACCTCTCCCCGCTCCACGTAACCCCCTCGGACCCTGCTAAGACGTTATACTCGGAATCGGCCTCTATGCATATTATCCCCCCTTGGGATGCGAGGTATTCTATCACCTCGGATTGAGGGGTTATGGGATACGTATATGCGATCTTAACCCCTGCGAGCTTATAGGCCGTGGCCATGGCCTCGGCCCCGTTCATCACCTTCTTAACCCCCATCCCTGTACCCCCTTTCCAGAACCATGGAGATGGCACCATGAGGGCATTCCTCCACACACACGCCGCAACCCTTGCAATGATCGAGGTCTACCTCGAACCCCCATCCCCCCGCCTTCGGCAGGATCGCGGAATCCGGGCAGAAGATGTAACAATTCCCGCACATCGTGCACATCCCACATGAGAAACACCTCTTCGCCTCCTCAACCGCATCCTCGGGGGATAGAGACCCCTTGATCTCGGAAAAGGAACGGATCCTTTCGTCGAATGGGATGGTCCTCGCCCTCACCGGCTCGGCCTTCCGGAAGTAATCGAGGTTTATCGACTCCATCTCGACGACCCTCGGCTTTTGCTCCCTCAGGGGGGGAAGGCCTTTGAGGAAACGATCTATCCCAATAGCTCCCCTCCTCCCAGATGCTATCGCCATAGCCACGTTCCCCCCTCCAGCGCAATCGCCTCCGGCGAAGACCCCATGGATGGCCGTCTCGCCCCAAGCCCCGATCGCTATCTTGCCCCCATCCACTATCTCCTCCGGTAGGAAATCTCCTTCCATCCTCTGCCCTACGGCCAAAACGAGCATCTCCGTCCACTCCCATGTGGTCGCCCCCACCTCCGGCTCGATAACCACCTCCCCCGTCCCATCCCTCCTTATAGATCGGACCTTCGCCATCCCAACCTCTATCCCACCCCCTCCCTCCCTCACCCCTATAGGGACCATCCCCCCATATATCCTAACCCCCTCCTCCAAAGCCTCCCTGATACAATCCGGATGCGCCGGCATCTCCTCAACCCTCTCAGGAGATATTACCTTCACATCCCTCGCCCCAAGCCTCACAGCCGACCTCGCGGAATCTATCGCCACATCCCCACCACCTATGACCAACGCCTTCTTCAAAACCATCCTCCTCCCAGCCTTTACATCCTTTAAGAAATCTATCCCAAAGACCACGTTATCCAAAATCCTCGGTTCATCCAACAGGAATTTAGGAAACCTCGGCGCCCCAAGCCCTATGGCGATGAAAACCGCATCGTGCATCCCCCTTAGCTCCTGAAACCCTATATCCCTCCCAACCCTTACCCCGACCTCGAAATCGGCCCCCATCCTCTCCAACATCCCTATGCCCGAGGATAGGATATGCTCCGGAAGCCTGTAGGATGGTATGGAGCTCCTCAACGCCCCTCCCAGCCCCCCCTCCGCCTCGTATATCCTGACCCTATGTCCGTAAAGGAGGAGGAAGTAGGCACAGGATAGCCCTGCCGGCCCCGATCCTATTATCCCTACGCTCTTCCCGGTAGGAGCTCCTGGCATGGGATCCCATCCGGACCCTATGTCCCCTATAAGCCTCTCTATGTCCGGGATCGATATCGGGCTATCGTAACCACCCCTGTTACAGGAATCCATGCAGGGATGGGAACATACCCTTCCGGTTATCGATGGGAATGGGTTATGAACCATAAGGGCCTTCTTCGCTAAGTCGAACCTGCCGATGGATACGAGGAAGATGGCGACGGGAATGTCTTGCCCTATCGGACATGAGAAGGAACATGGGGCGATTTTGAAATGATAGTCGAAGACAGGCCTGGAGAACCTCTGCATCCCCGTCTTCGCCACCCTGCTGCTTTCCGTCACCACATACCTCAACCCCATAACACCTCCACCTCTCTATATCCAAGCTCCACGGCCATTATATTGAGCTCGAGAATCCTCTTCGGCCTCCCCTTCAGGACCTCGGAAAGCGCCGATAGGACCGATTCGAGCGTTATCATCCCCGTCGCCTTAGCGAACGCCCCGCACATTATCGTCCCTATTATGGGCACGCTCCCCTTTATCAACCCGAACCTCCTTGCTATGGAGTTCGCATCTATCGCCCTTACCCTGTATCTGGATGCCTGGGGGGGGATCTCCTCGCCCCTTGAAAGGTTAAGAACGACCATCGCCCCATCCTTTATAAGCCTGTAGAGGCCGAGCTCCTCGAAAAGCGTGAAGTCGAAGATGGCCGCCATCTCCGGATTCTTTATCCAACTCCTATCGTATATAGGGGAGCCGTCCAAGCTCAACCTTATCGCATACGATACCGGAGCTCCCATCCTATCCGCGGTATACCTCGGCTGCCCATGGGACTTTATCCCGACTATATGAAATGCGCGCGTTAAAAGGTCCCCGGCCGTCTTCGCACCTTGACCACCTCTTCCATATATGGCTATCTCCAGCCTTTTCACGTCCCTTCCCCCACGCTTCCTTGTTCAAACCCTCGAAAAACCCCTCGCATGTTCTATCATCTCCATGGCCTGCCTCCTCGTCGTATCCGTCACCACTTCCCCACCTATCATCCTCGCCAGCTCCTCTATCCTCCCTTCCATCCCGAGCAGCTCGGCCAGGACCCTCGTCCTTCCCCCAAATACCTCCTTCGATATCCTGAAATGGGCGTCGGCGAAGGAGGCTATCTGGGGAAGGTGGGTGACACATATCACCTGCCTCCCCTCCGCTACCTTCTTTAGCCTCCTCCCCACGGCTTCCGCAACCCTCCCCCCTATCCCGACATCTATCTCGTCGAAGATAAGGGTCCTGGCGTTGTCCACCCTTGAGAGTATAGATCTAAGGGCGAGGACCGTCCTCGATATCTCGCCTCCGGAGGCTATCCTGGAAAGGGGCATGAGATCCTCCCCTACGTTAGGGGCTATGAGGAACTCCACCTCGTCTATCCCGGAATATGTCGGGACGAACCTCATCCCATCTACCTCTATTATCCCATCCTTCCCCTCCCTCCTTCTAACCACGACCTCGAACCTGGATCCGGCCATGCCCAAGTGCGGGAGCTCCTCCTCCACCTTCCTGGAGAGGATCGATGCCGTCTCAGCCCTCCTCTTTGAGAGCTCGGCGGCGAGCTCCGATAGCTCCTCCCTAAGCTCGGAAAGCCTCCTCCCAATCCCTTCTATCTCCTCGTCGCTCCTCGTTATGGACAAGAGCTCCTCCTGGAGCCTGGCCTTGTATGAGAGTATCTCCTCTATCGTGTCCCCATACTTCCTCTTAAGCTTTTTTATCAGATCGAGCCTCTCCTCGACCTGCAAAAGCCTTTCGGGATCGAGCTCTATGGAATCCCTATAGCTGCGAAGCTGGATCGATATGTCCTCAAGCCTATAAAGAAGGCTCTGGAGCTCCGAAAGGATCTTGGAAAGGGATGGGTCGAGCGAGGACGCCTTTTTAAGCTCCCCCATGGCCTTCGATATGAAGCCGATCGCACCCCCTGATACGTCTACCCCGGAGATAAGCCCGTATGCCTCCGAGGACGCCTCTATAAGCCTCTCCGCATGCCTAAGCCTCGAAGCCTCCATCTCCAGCTCCTCATCTTCCCCGGGGACTAAAGATGCCTTCTCTATCTCATCTATCTGGAAGTTTATCATATCCAGCCTCCTCCCCCTCTCCCTTTCCCCGCTTACGAGCTCCTCGTATCTCCCCTTAAGGCGCCTGAACTCATCATACTTCCTCGAGAACTGGGCCCTCATCGCTTCGAGCCCTCCAAACCTATCGAGATACCTCATCTGCTCCTCCGAGGAGAATATAGCCTGATGTTCGTGCTGTCCATGTATCTCTATGAGCCCCCTGAACATCTCCGAAAGGGTGGATACCGTGACGAGGCTTCTGTTCACAAAGCATCTGGTCCTCCCCGAGGCGGTTATCTCCCTCCTAATTATCAATATGTCCTCCTCCACATCTATCCCCATGTTCCCAAGTTTCTCCCTGAACTCGTCGTCCGGTATCTCGAATGCTATCTCCACCACAGCCTTGCTCTCCCCAGCCCTGACGAGGTCCGGACCCCCTTTCCTCCCCGTGGCCACCGCCACGGCATCTACGACCATCGACTTCCCGGCCCCCGTCTCCCCCGTGAATATGTTAAGGCCTGGATCGAGCTCAAGGCTGATATCCTCTATAAGGGCGAAGTTTTGTATGTTTATCTCCCTGATCAAAGGGAATCAACCCCCCAATTCAGCTTCTTCCTCAACAGGTCGAAATAACCGCCCTTTGAGATTATAAGCCTGAACGGCCTATCGAACTTGACCACCCTTACCATATCCCCCGGCTCGAGGAGGATCTCCCCCCTCCCATCTGCGTTCATGGATGCCCTCTTTCCGTCGGCCTTAATCAACACCTCGCTCTCCGCCGGAAGGACTATCGCCCTATTGCTCAAGGTATGGGGACATATAGGGGTGAGGATTATGGAATGGACGCGGGGATGGACTATCGGCCCCCCAGCCGATAGGGAATAGGCCGTGGATCCGGTTGGGGTAGAAACTATTATGCCATCAGCCCAATAGGTCGTTATCGCCTCGCCATCGACATATGCCGAGAACCTATTTATCTTACCAACCACCTTCCCCGCTACGACCACGTCGTTAAGCGCTAATACGGCCGAACCCTTGCTTCCCATCACCTCCGCCCTCAACATCATCCTCTCCTCCACCACATGATCCCCGTTTAAAACCATATCGAGGTATTCCTCGAGCTCCTCGACCTCTATCTCGGCCAGGAACCCCTTCCTCCCAAGGTTCACCCCGAGTATCGGAACCCCTTTGGCCCCTATCTCCTCCACTATGGATAGGATGGTCCCATCCCCCCCGAGCACCACGACCAGATCGGAGAGATCCCCTATATCCCCCCTGCCGAACCAGCATCCAACCCCTATGGAGGAAGAGGAGGGCTCGTCGAGGAGAAGCTCTATCCCCTTCCCCTCGCCCCATCTGAGGATCCTCTCCACCCCCTCCTTTACCCCCCCTTTCTCGGGATTCGAAACCACCCCTATCTTCATGGCCCTGCCCCGAGGAACGCCCTCCCTAAAACCATATCCGATATGCCGATGAGAACCCATGCCCTATCTCCAAAGATCCTCAACGCCTCTTTCGCCCTCTCCACCGCCTCCCTCGCCTTCGCCCTTGCCCCCTCTATCCCATAAATGGCCGGATATGTCATCTTCCCCCTCTCCCCATCCCTCCTAACCCTTTTCCCCAAACTCGCTTCATCCCCTATGACGTCGAGGATGTCATCCACTATCTGGAAGGCGAGCCCCAAGTTCTCGCCAAACCCCCCTAAGGCCTCCACCTCATCCTCCTTCCCTCCCCCAACTATCGCCCCAGCCCTCGCCGAGAGCTTCATAAGCTCCCCGGTTTTATGAAGGTGGATGTAGCGAAGGACGCGGGGATCCGGATCCTGCCCCTCCGCCTCCATGTCCATGACCTGACCCCCTATGAGCCCTTTGCTCCCACATGAGCTCCCGAATTCACGAAGAAGCCTTGGGAGATATTCGCCGTTAACGGTGGAAAGGAGCTGAAACGCGTAAGTCAGGAGCGCATCCCCTACAAGGACCGCCATGGCTTCTCCGTAAACCCTATGGACGGTCGGCTTCCCATGGCGGAGATCGTCATCGTCCATGCAAGGGAGGTCGTCATGGACGAGGGAATAGGAATGTATGAGCTCTATGGAACATGCGACGATCATCGCATCCTCCGTATAACTTCCACCCCGACAAAGCTCGGCGGATTCGAGGACTATCATAGGCCTGAGCCTCTTACCCCCGGATAGGACCGCATACCTCATCGCCTCGTGAATCTTAGGGGGATACTCATCGCCCTTGGGCATGAGGCGGTTCAGCGCCTCCTCTATCTCCCTCCTCCTGCGAGCGATATGGCCGTGAAGGTCCATCCCCTTATTCCTCCGTTTCGAAGGGGATTATCCGCATATCCCCGGACTCGTCGCTTATAAGCATCTCTACCTTCCTCTCCGCCTCGCTCAATATCCTCATGCAGAACCTCGAGAGCATTATCCCCTCCTCAAAGGCCTTCAGGGATTCCTCAAGCCCCATCTCCCCCCTCTCCAACATCCTGACTATCTCCTCAAGCCGGACAAGGGCTTCTTCGAACTTCATCCCCTCCATCTTCCCACCGCCCTTCCCTATATGGATCGCCGGTTGTGAAAGTATTCACTCGAACCTCACCTTCCTATCATATCAAAAAACCCCTCTATTGTCAATAGCGGGGTCGGCGCACCCGGAAGGCGGATCGTAACCATCCTTTGTAGGGGCAGGCCCCCGTGCCTGCCCTGGTTTTGGGCGACGCAGTCACATGATAGATCACGTCCCTCTTGACTTCCTCCCCGATTCTTGTTATAATCTTCCCAAAGGATGTCCGGTTGACCAAAGGCTTTATGTAAAATGTTCTCAAAACGTATCGATACTTTAAAAGGGAGGTAAAAATGGGACGGGTTTCCCTTCTCTGGAGAAAATCCCTTTATTTCAGGTTCATGGTCGGGATAGTTGGGCTCTTCGTAGCCCTATATATCTCCGTAGCAACTTATAACTATTTCGCCATAAAATCCGGATCCCTTGGAGCCTGGAAGAAAGCCATGACATCCCAGGCCAAGTTCATAACGGATTCCATATCCTCCTCCCTCGAGGTCAGGAGGAATATGGTCCAGCTCCTGGCAAGGAACCTCGGCGCTTCTTTGGCTCGTCCCATCCGGGGAGGGATCTCCTCCAGGCTCCAGACCCTTCACCAGAGCATACTTCATATGGATCCTGACATAGCCGGGATCTACGTCCTGTCTACCGATGGGAGGCTTCTGCTCCGATGTGGGAGCGAGTTCAAGGGGTCTATCGCCCGCAGGGAGTTCGTTAAGATGGCGGCTAAGGGGTTCACATGGATCTCATCTACAAGCGTAGATGATGGAATGCCTTACATCTATTATTCATCCCCTATACTCGATGAAGGAGGGGATGTAAGGGCTGTCCTCGTCCTCAGGTATTTCGCAACGAGGTTTATAGTTCGTTTACCGCTATTTGAGAAGGGGAAGACGAAGGAAGGGTTCAGGGTAACCATTTACGATTCAAGAGGGGTATGCATAGCGGATTCAGAGGATAGATCCCTCCTCTTCACCTCGATTCGACCCCTCCCTCAAGAGGAGATGAGGAGGGTTGTGGAGGAGGAGCTATACGGATCGGATATAAAGTCCATAAGGGTTTTTGGGCCGAGGAAGGTCTGGGAGATCATATCACAGGGGAAGCCATCGTCAAATCCGTTTAGATATGATGGGTTTGGGAAGTCCTATCTTGCTATCGTTTCACAGGTCGGCCCACAAAAGTGGTATTGCCTGGTATCCATCCCCCTTCGCCTTATAATGTCCCCAACGATCAGGAGCATTGTCGGATCCGCCGTCTTCTCCGCCATAGTGATCGCAATAGGGTTCTTGATCGGATTATACCTTGCGAGGACCGTGATATCCCCCCTGAAGTTCCTCAGGGATGCCACCATAAAGCTCTCCGAATGGGATGGTTCCGTCCCGCTCCCCATAGAGAGGGAGGATGAGATCGGGGAGCTCGCGAAATCGTTTTACGCCATGAGATCGAGCCTGATAAGCTCCCACAGGGAGCTTGCGGAAAGGAAGGAGGAGCTGGAGACCATAAACCAGGTGGCATCCGTGGCGAACAGCTCCCTAAACGGCGAGGAGATAGCGAGAGGAACGTTGAGCAGGATGATAGAGGTTTTAGGGGCTAAATGTGGGATGATATATGTGCTCGATCGCCAAGGGAAAGCGCTCAGGCTGCTTGCCGCAAATCCCGTCGATATGAATCCATTAAAGGAGTCCTTGGAGATCGAAGAATCCCTCCTCAGGGATGTATCCTTTTTCTCGCCCGAGGAGATCTCGAGGATCCCCCTCCTTGCCCCTCTCCGCGAACAACATGCATTTCGAGCGGTTGGGATCCCATTAAAATCGAAGGAGGGCGCAATAGGCCTTGCCATTATAGGGTTTAGGGAGAAAGGGGCGACGGACCTACTGGGAAAGAGGGGGCTTTTCAATGCTATAGGGGACGTTGTCGGGATGGCCCTTGAGAACGCCATCCTCCACATGGAGAGCATAAGGTGGGCGGAGATAGTCGGGCTTAGGAACAGGATAGCGAGGGTGGTGGCGGGGAGCTTAAAGGTAAGCGAGATATGTTCTAACTTCGTGGAAGAACTGTTCTCGGCCTTTAGCTCCCATGGGATAATCCTCGGCGTTATAGAAGGGAAATCTATAAAGATCATGGCCGTTTCTCCTCAAGAGGAGCTTAAGGTTATGGCCGAGAGGGAATGGGAGATCGATAGCTCTGCATACAGGGAGCTCTTTATACGAAAGCCTTATATAGAGAAATCGGATGGGATCTCCCTCTGCCTACCTGAAGAAGCGTTGAGGGTCTGCGATGCCGAGTATATGGTGATCTTCCCCATCATCTCGAAGGAGAAGTTGCTCGGGCTGCTTACGATCTTCGGGAGGGAAAGGCTCAAAATAGAGCTGGATGCGATCCAGCCGATAGTGGATCATCTGGCCATAGCCTTGGAAAACGCCATCCTCTACGAGGAGACGGAGAGGCTGGCCATAATGGACGAGCTGACGGGCCTATACAACAGGAGGTATTTCTTCTCATCCTTAGAATCGGAGATCATAAGGGCCCAAAGGTATGGCTATCCGGTCTCGCTTCTATTCCTCGACCTGGATTTCTTCAAGAGGTATAACGACAGGTATGGGCATACAGTAGGGGATCAGCTCCTGAGGGAGCTTGGGGGAATCCTCAGGAAGGAGATAAGGACCGTGGACATCCCAACCAGGTATGGGGGAGAGGAGTTCGCCGTCATCCTCCCCATGACGCAGAAGGCCGGGGCGATCTCCGTCGCTGAGAGGATAAGGAAGAGGGTTATGGGAAACCCGTTCTGCACAGGCCTTATCCCTTCCGGGACGCATATCACGATAAGCATAGGGGTTTCATCCTTCCCGGAAGATGCCAAGGATGCGGATACGCTGATTAGGAAAGCGGACAACGCCCTCTATAAGGCGAAAGAGCTCGGAAGGAATAAGGTCGTAGCGGTGGATCAGGTGGGTTCATCCCTTCCCCTTTCCACCTCGACCTCAGCATAATCCACAAGCCCATCGATGGGAGGGGATAGCTTCCTCACCCTGATCTTAGCATATTCGACATCCAGTTCCTCCATTACAGCCTCCGCTATTGAGTGAGCTATGGATTCTATAAGCTTAAAGCTCTTCCCCATCACCACCTCTTTAACGATCTCGTAAATCCTTCTATAATCCACCGTATGATTTATGGAATCCGTCTCCCCAGCCTTCCTTAAATCCAATCCGATTTCCACATCGATGGCGAACTTCCCCCCGATCTCCCTCTCCTCGTCCCTTAAGCCATGGTATCCGTAGAGCTCGATGTTTACAAGCCTTATTTTATCCACAACGGGCTACTCCAGGACCCTTATCCTCTGCTTAAACCTGAACTTGAAGTCTATCCTCTTCAAAGGCTCGTTGTCCTTATAGAGGACGAGATCGGGGATTATAAGCGTTATCTCCTTAGCCTCCCTGCTCACAGGCTCGAATGCCAGAAGCCCTGCCCGCCTCACACCGGGGAATATGGTTTCGTCCTTTAATAGAACCCTTGCAGCCGCAAGCCTTTTGTAGAAATCCTCGGTATAAGTCATCCTGTATCCGAACACGGGATATGGGGAGAAAGGATCGTAATCATAAACGTATCTGTATGTCGTCGGGTAGAGCCTCCTGAAGGTCTCCTCCGTCAGCGCCCCGAGCTGGTTTCCGAGTCCGTCCAGGATGACGGCCTTCGATGGGTGTATCTCTATTTTGTCCTCCCTCTTGTTCTCGACCAAGACGTGGAAGACCGTGGCTATCTGGACCGCCTCCCTTCTCAGCAGCCCGCCCTGGTATATGAATGGGTTGATCGATATATCCCTCGTCACCTTCCTCAGCCTGCCCCAACCATAGGACGAGACGGTTATCGTAACCCCATCCATCGTCTGGGATATGGACTGTTTCTCCTGATCCACGATGGCTTCGGGCCCGTCTCCAAGCGGATCCATCTCCGATATCGTCCTCATAGTCGGTGCGCAGGAGAGGAAAAGGAATGGGATGGAGAGAAACAAAATGAACCTCATCTCCCGTTCTCCTCCTCTTCCCTCATCAACTTATACTCTATCCCGTCGAGGAGAGCCTGCCAGCTCGCCTCTATTATGTTCTCCGAAACCCCGACCGTCCCCCATGTTTCGTTCCCATCGCTGAACTCCGTGAAGACCCTGACCTTGGCGGCGGTTCCGGACTCGGCATCGAGGACCCTCACCTTGAAATCGACGAGGTGGACGTCCTTGAGGGAAGGGTAGAAGGGGAGGAGTGCCTCCCTAAGGGCGTTATCCAAGGCGTTCACAGGCCCGTCGCCCTCAGCGGCCGTGAACTTCTCCACGCCGTTTATGAGAACCCTTATCGTGGCCTCCGATATGCACCTCTCCGACCCCTTCTTCTCCACAAATACCCTGAACCCCTCGAGCTCGAAGAAATTCCTGTAGCTCCCCATGGCCTTCCTAAGGAGTATCTCGAAGGAGCCATCCGCATCGTCGAACTGATATCCGTTCTTCTCGAGCTCCTCCACCCGATCCAGTATCTCCTTCACCCTTGGATCGTCCCTCCTCAGATCCACCCCCCTTTCCAATGCCTTCTGGAGGACGGTGCTTGTCCCGGAGAGCTCCGATATCACTATCCTCCTCCTGTTCCCAACCATCTCCGGGCTAACATGTTCATATGCCCTCGGGTTCTTCATGATAGCATTCACGTGGACCCCGCCCTTATGCGTGAACGCATGGTTCCCGACGAAAGGCATCTCCTCCCTGTGCACGAGGTTCGCTGTCTCGCTTACGAAGCGAGATATCTCCGTGAGCCTCATGAGCCCGTCCTCCCTTATGCAGTTCAACCCCATCTTCATCCTAAGGGATGGTATTATCGAGCATAGATTGGCGTTCCCACACCTCTCCCCGTATCCGTTTATGGTCCCCTGGACGTGGACGGCCCCGGCCTCAACGGCGATCAAGCTGTTCGCAACAGCGCAGTCGGAGTCGTTATGTGCGTGTATTCCAAGGGGTTTCTCGATCCTCCCCCTTATCTCCTCGAAAACCCTCCTCACCTCGGATGGAAGCGTTCCACCGTTCGTATCGCACAGGACTATCAGATCGGCCCCCGCCTCCTGGGCTGCCAGGATGGTCTCCAAGGCATAGGATGGATCGTTCTTATAGCCGTCGAAGAAATGCTCGGCATCGAAGATCACCTCGGGGACGTTCTCCTTCAGGTAGGAGATGGTATCCCTTATAAGCTCGAGGTTCTTATCGGGGGTTATCCTCAGCACCTCCCTGACATGAAGGAGCCAGCTCTTCCCGAATATCGTGACGACGGGCGTTCCGGCATCTACGAGGGCCTTTACCTGAGGATCGTCCTCCACGTTGAACTTGGCCCTCTTCGTCATGCCGAAGGCGGCTATCTTGGATCTGGTGAGGGGGAGATCCTTCACGGCCCTGAAGAACTCATCGTCCTTCGGGTTGGAACCGGGCCACCCACCTTCTATATAGTCCACGCCAAGCTCGTCGAGCTTCTCGGCTATCTTAAGCTTATCTTCTAATGAGAAGGATATCCCGGGCCCCTGGGCACCATCCCTAAGGGTTGTATCGTATATCTGGATATACCTCAACCCCTCATACCTCCTTCATCTGCCCTATGAACTTATCGTGAACGGCCCTTGTCGCCTCAACAGCCCTGTCCGCCTTTATTATGCACGATATCTTTATCTCCGATGTGCTTATCATCTCTATGTTTATCCCTCTCTCGGCCAAGGCCTCGAACATCCTCGCGGCAACCCCGCTATGGCTCCTCATCCCTATCCCCACGACGGACAGCTTTGCTACCTTATCGTCGAAGGTCACCCCCCTCGCCCCTATTTCCGAAGCCACCTTCTCCGTTATCTCCAAAGCTTTCCTCAGCTCGGACTTAGGGACCGTGAAGGATATATCCGTCGTCCCACCCTCCCCGGCGTTTTGAACTATTATGTCAACAACTATATTCGCCTTCCCTATCTCGGAGAAGAGCTTAGCCGCTATCCCAGGCCTGTCCGGGACGGATAGGACCGTTATCTTCGCCTGATCCTCATCGAGGGCCACCCCCCTTACGACAACCCTCTCCATATCCGACGTCGGCTCCATGACCACCGTTCCACCCCCTTCAGAGAAGCTCGACATGACATGGATCACCACACCGTGTTTCTTTGCGAACTCGACGGATCTCGCCTGCAAGACCTTCGCTCCAAGGCTTGCGAGCTCGAGCATCTCATCGTAGCTTATAGAATCTATCCTCTTCGCATCCGGGACGATCCTCGGATCGGCCGTGTAAACCCCATCTACATCGGTGTATATCTCACACCTGTCGGCGGAAAGGGCGGCTGCGAGCGCAACAGCCGTCGTATCGGATCCTCCCCTCCCAAGCGTCGTTATGTCGTCCTCGGCATTAACCCCCTGGAACCCGGCGACTATCACGACCTTCCCCTTCGCAAGCTCCTTCCTTATCCTCTTCGTCCCCTTTATCCTTATTATCCTCGCCTTCGTATACGCGCTATCCGTCAATATCCCAACCTGATGGCCTGTGAAGGAGACGGCTTTGCCTCCAAAGCTATCTATCGCCATGGCGAGGAGGGCTATGGAAACCTGCTCGCCCGTCGAAAGGAGCATATCGAGCTCCCTCTCAGGAGGCCTGTCTGTTATCGTATGTGCGAGCTTTATGAGCTCGTCCGTCGTATTCCCCATGGCTGAGACGACGACCACGACATCGTTCCCCGCCCTTTGGGAATCGAGCACCCTTTTCGCAACCGCCTTTATCCTCTCAGGGCTCGCCACGGAGCTCCCGCCGTATTTCTGAACTACAAGGGCCACCTTCCTTATCTCCCCTTTCTTTCACAACCCAATGGCCTTCGCTACCGCTTCGGGATCCGGATCGAGGAGGATAGGCCCCTCACCCGACCTCGATATGGCCACTTCCGGATCCTTCAGGCCATGCCCTGTCAGGACGCATACGATCACGTCCTCCGGCCCGAAAAGGCCTTCCCTCCCAAGCTTCATCACCCCGGCCACGGACGCAGCGGATGCCGGTTCCACAAATACCCCTTCCATGGATGCGAGGATCTTATATGCCTCCATTATCTCATCATCCGATACCATCTCTATCATCCCTCCAGACTCGTCCCTTGCCGCTAACGCCCCCTTCCAGCTCGCCGGATTCCCTATCCTTATGGCCGTCGCTATCGTCTCCGGGTTCCGAACTACCTCCCCACGAACTATCGGGGCAGCGCCCTCGGCTTGAAAGCCGAGCATTTTCGGGAGGGATGAGATCATCCCAGAATCCCTATATTCCTTATACCCCTTCCAATAAGCGGTTATGTTCCCCGCGTTTCCAACAGGCATCGCATGGTATGTCGGGGCTATGCCCCTTAGCTGATCGCAGATCTCGAAAGCCCCCGTCTTCTGACCCTCTATCCTATAGGGATTTATGGAGTTCACTACGGTAACCGGATACGACCTCGAAAGCTCCCTCACAACCCTCAGGGCCTCGTCGAAACCCCCCCTTATCGCTATCGCACGGGCTCCATGGACGAGCGCCTGCGCCATCTTCCCAACGGCCACGTATCCATCCGGGACAAGGACCACACATGGGATGCCGGCCCTGGCGGCATATGCTGCCGCTGAGGCGGCCGTGTTCCCGGTGGATGCACATATGACGACCTTCGCCCCTTCCTCCAATGCCTTCGATATCGCCACCGTCATCCCCCTATCCTTGAAGGAGCCCGTTGGGTTGAATCCCTCGCATTTAAGGAAAAGCTTCGGCCTCCCCGGTATGAGCTCCCTTATCCTCCTCGCCTCTATCAAAGGGGTATTCCCTTCTTTAAGCGTGACAACCGGCGTGGAGTCCGTAACAGGAAGGAAATCCCTATACCTTTCTATCACTCCTCCCCAATCCATCTCGCTTCCTCCACCCTTATCATAAGGGGATCCGCCTTGACAAACGGCAGCTTGGAGACCCGCTCCATCGCCTCCTTGAGATCCCTCTCCCTGGCCTCGTGCGTCAGGATGACTATGGGGACCACATCTTCCTTCCCCCTCTCCCTCTGTATGAGCGCCGCGACGCTTATATCCCTCTCGGCAACTATCCCGAATATCTTCGAGAGAACCCCTGGTATGTCCTCCACCATAAGCCTCACATAATACTTGGATATGTGATCCCCCATGTTTCGAATGGGGGGATTCCCCTCGCTTATACGAAATGGGATCGCAGGGGCCGATCCCCTCTTGATCGCCATCCCTATCCTTATAAGATCGCTCATGACGGAGCTCGCCGCCGGCATCTGCCCAGCCCCGTATCCGCAAAACGTGAGAGGTCCGACGGCATCTCCCTCCACGTATATCGCGTTCATGACACCCCTGACGGATGCGAGGACGTGGTCCTTTGGTATCAGGGCCGGATGAACCCTTATATCAAACTCGTCGTCGTATTTCCTCGCTATGGCGAGCGACTTTATAACATATCCGAACTCCTCGAGGGCATATCTTATATCCAACGCCGTTATCCCATTTATCCCCTCCCTATACACATCCTCCACCTTCAGGTTCGTCCCGAACGCTATGTTGGCGAGGATCACTATCTTATGGGTCGCATCTATTCCATCTATATCGAGGCTCGGATCGGCCTCCGCATATCCTTTCGCCTTGGCATCCCCGAGCGCTTCCTCGAAATCCCACCCGTCTTCCGTCATCCTGGTAAGTATGTAGTTCGTCGTGCCGTTTATTATCCCATATATGGCCCTTATCCTGTTCGCCACGAGGCCTTCCCCAAGCGATTGTATTATCGGTATTCCTCCCCCAACGCTTGCCTCGAACCCGATCTCCACCCCGTTTTTGCTCGCCTCCGACATTATCTCCTCCCAATGCGTTGAGATAAGGGCCTTGTTCGCGGTCACGACGTGTTTTCCCTTCCTCATCGCATCCAGGATGAGGCTTCTCGCCGGCTCTATCCCCCCTATCAGCTCCACAACCACATCCACCCTCGGATCCTCTATCACATCCCTCGGATCGGTGGATAGGAGGTGGGAGGGGATCTCAACCCCACGGGGGGTTTCTATATCCTTGTCCACAACCCTGATAAGCTCTATCCTTAAGCCCGTCCTCGACTCTATCTCGTCCCTATTCGAGTAAAGGAGCTTAACGAAGCCGGTTCCGACCACCCCGAAACCTATAAGCCCTACCCTTATGGAGCCCAATCCCAATACCTCCCTTTCAAACGACGAGTTTGACATTTTTCTATAATTATACCCGATAACCCTGCCTTCGTCAAGGAGTGGCCGGCCAAGGCCATGAATTCTCGTAGGGGCAGGCCCCCGTGCCTGCCCATGATTTTGGGCAACCACAGGGGGTTGCCCCTACAAGAGATTCTCCCATGCTCCTCTGCTCCTCCTCTCCCATGCTCAAATGAAGGGGTGGTTACCTTGTAGGTGATGCAGTCATGATCGGCCAGGGGCAAAATTTGACAATTTCATCTATTTGTGTTATAATTCAAATTGAGAATAAGTCTCAATTACTGAAAGCAAGGGGAGGGGGAAGATGGAAGGGGATCTGGTTCCGTTAACCTCAATGGAGGAAGGGGAAGAAGGGGTGGTCCATTCGATATCCGCAGGGTTCGGCTTGATAACAAGGTTGGCGGCAATGGGCATATCCCCGGGAATGAGGATAAAGGTTTTCAGGAATAGTTGGGGCCCGGTTATAGTCATAGCCGGGGGAACGAGGATAGCGATAGGAAGGGGACAGGCGTCGAGGATAATGGTTAAAAGAGGGGGTGGGAAGGATGAGAGGTAAAAAACTATTGGTCGCACTTGCCGGACAGCCAAATACCGGGAAATCCACGATCTTCAACATCCTCACAGGCCTTTCCCAACACGTGGGGAACTGGCCAGGGAAAACGGTGGAGAAGAAGGAAGGGGTCCATATCTCCGGGGATGTGGAGATGAGGATAGTGGACCTCCCAGGAACTTATAGCTTAACGGCTTTCTCGGAGGAGGAGAGGATAGCGAGGGATTTCGTAGCGAACGAATCCCCCGACGTCGTCGTCCTCGTCGCAAACGCTTCAGCCCTCGAGAAAAGCCTTTACCTCCTCTCCGAACTCCTACTCCTCGGACCGCCCGTCGTGGTCGCGATGAACATGATGGATGTCGCCGAGGGCCAAGGGATCCATATCGACACGGATTCGCTTTCCAAAGCCCTCGGAATACCCGTCATCCCAATGGTGGCCACGAGAAATAAGGGGATAAAGGAGCTCGTGTCCACGATAATATCCATAGCCAACAGAGAGATACCTTATAAGCCATCCATCCCGGATGTCTCCAAGGACCATATGGACCTCTTCAACTCCCTCGCGGACATCATCGGACGGTATCTTCCCCCACCGAGGGCGAGATGGGCCGCTATAAAGGCGATGGAAGGGGATCCGGAGGTCTGCAGGATGCTCGAGGAGATAATCCCTGAGGAGGAGATGGGGGAGATAAGAAGCTCCCTCTCAAAACACGAGGACTCCCTGTTCTCCGTAGTCCATGGAAGATATGACTGGATAGAAGGCCTCATCCTCTCCTCCGTCTCCTCGTTTAAAAAGGGACAGATCCTCACAACGGACAGGATAGACCATATCCTGACAAGGCCTGTTTTTGGAATCCCAATCCTCCTCGGGATCCTCGCACTTGTCTTCATCCTCACATATAAGCTGGGATCTCCAATCCAGGGATGGCTGGAATGGGTCATGAGTTCCATAGGGGTTTGGATTGGGACGATCACCCCCTCGTGGGCTAAGGGGTTTATCGTGGACGGGATCATAGGAGGGGTTGGGACGGTGCTAACATTCATCCCCATACTCCTCATATTCTTCGCCACCATGGCCTTCCTCGAGGATGTGGGCTATATGGCGAGGGCGGCTTTCGTCGTGGACAGGTTCATGCACGTCATAGGGCTTCACGGCAAAAGCTTCCTTCCCCTTTTCCTCGGGTTCGGATGCAACCTCCCAGCGGTCCTCGGGGCAAGGATAGTGGAATCGGGGAAGGCGAGGCTTCTGACGATATTCGTCGCCCCTTTCGTCCCATGCACTGCGAGGTTGGCAGCTCTGACCTTCATCGCAGCCGCTGTATTCGGGAAGGATGCCCCATTCGTCTCGTGGTCCTTGGTGGCGATCAACATAATAGCCCTCGGAATATCCGGGATGATCGTAAGCAGGGCGGTCCTTAGGGGCGAGCCTATGCCGTTCGTGATGGAACTTCCCCTATATCACAGGCCGGACCTGAGGACAATAGGGATCGTCGTATGGAACAGGACGAAGGCATTCGTGAAGCGTGCCGGAACCGTTATCCTCGGGGTCTCGGTCCTCGTATGGGTCCTATCCAACGTGCCAGGGGGAGGGATAGAGGGGAGCGTCCTCGGGTGGATAGGGAGAGCCCTCGCACCCTTGGGGTCGATCATGGGATTGGACTGGAAGATGATGGTGGCGCTCCTTACGAGCTACGTCGCCAAGGAGAACTGCATAGCGACCCTCGGGGTCCTCTACGGGGTTGGAGAGGAAGGGCTTGGGAAGGTCCTCCCCCTCGCCATGTCACGTGCATCGGCCCTATCGTTCCTCGTCGCCCTTATGCTCTTCATACCATGTGTTGCGACCTCCGTCGTGATGTGGCAGGAGATGGGGAACAGAAGGCTTTTCGCCTTCTCCTTTATATTTATGCTCCTCCTCTCCTTAGGGGCGGGAGCCGTTGCATATCACCTCGCCATGGCCTTGGGGTTGTAGGCTTCGAAATGGATAGGATATCCATACGGAAAACGATCCTCTTCCTTATCCCCTTATCTCTTTTCCTCCTCCATCCATCCTACGCTGAATCGCCGAGCCCCGAAATGATATACTATAAGCCGATATTCACGGGAAAGGTGGTATCTATCTCCCCCGATGGGAAGCTCCTCGCAACCACTATAGGACAGGGGGACATAGGGATCTTCAGGATGGAAGACGGATCTTTCCTCGGGAGGATAAGGGGCCATTCGGGCTATGTGACATCCATAGCCTTCTCCCCCGACTCGGCTTTGATCGCATCCTCCGGCTACGATGGAACGATAAAGCTCTGGAGGACGGATAACCTATCGCTTGTTAGAACGATCGAGGGAAATAGCGGCCCTATAAAATCCATAGATTTCTCACCCGATGGGAAATCCATAGCCTCAGGATGTTGGGATTGGACCGTGAAGCTGTGGAGGGTTGAGGATGGATCGCTTTTGAAGACCTTGGTAGGACATATGGGCTACCTCATGTCCGTGGCCTTCTCCCCAGACGGATCGATGATCGCCTCCGGAAGCGGGGATTGGACCGTGAAGCTATGGAGGGTTGAGGATGGTTCCCTGATAAGGACGATGAAGGGCCATCCCTGGGTTGTGACATCCGTTAGGTTCTCACCGGATTCCTCCATAATCGCATCGGGGAGCTATGACAAGACGGTGAGGCTCTGGAAGGTTTCCGACGGCTCCCTTATCTCCACATTGGAAGGGCATATGGACGAGGTGAGGTCCATCGCCTTCTCCCCGGATGGGAAGATCCTCGCATCCGGAAGCTGGGATAAGACCGTTAGGCTTTGGAGGATCCCGGAAGGATCCGTTATAAGGGTTTTGGAAGGGCATGATGGGTTCGTGTGGTCCGTGAGCTTCTCCCCTGATGGATCTACGATAGCCTCGGCGAGCGATGACAAGTCCGTGAGGATCTGGAGGACCCAGGATGGGGTGCCGATCAGGATAATGATGGGGCACAAGGAGGCGGTCCGATCCGCTTCCTTCTCCCCGGATGGGATGACGATCGCATCGGGAGGCGATGACGGCCTTATAAGGATATGGAGGAGCTCCGATGGCTCGCCCCTTGGGGAGATCTCAGGCCATGAGGGGCCTATAAAATCCCTCTCCTTCTCACCGGATGGGAAGTTCATCGCTTCCGGTTCGACGGATGCGACCGTCAGGATCTGGGATCTCACGACAAAATCGTCTATCTTGACGATGAGAGGCCATTTATCCGAGGTCCTGTCCGTGGCCTTCTCGCCAAAAGGGGATACGATCGCATCGGGGAGCGAGGATTCATCGCTCATACTTTGGCGGAGATCGGATGGAATTAGGCTTAGGACGATAAAGGGCCATGGAGGTCCGGTCTATTCCTTAGCCTTCTCGCCCGATGGGGAGACCATCGCATCCGGAAGCTGGGGAAAGCTGAACCTATGGAACATTTCCGATGGATCCCTTATCTCCTCCGTCGATGCCCACGAAGGAGGGGTCGGATCGATCTCCATATCCCCTCAGGGCACAATCCTCGCCTCTGGGGGATGGGATGGGAGGATAAGGCTCTGGAAGATCCCGGAGCTTTTGCCCATCATGACGCTTTCCGGCCACGACGGCCCGGTCCTATCCCTCTGCTTCTCCCCAAACGGAGAGGCCATCATATCAGGCGGCGGGGATTCTTACATAAGGATATGGCGCTTATCGGATGGATCCCTCGTAAGAACCCTTTCCGGCCATGTATCCGGGGTATCGTCCATCGCGATCTCCAAGGAGATGGAGTTCATCCTCTCGGCGGCCGAGGATGGCATCGCTCTCTGGAAGACCCCGCCGGAGATCGTCCCCCCGGATACGTCCCCTCCGATCATATCCCTGACCGTTCTCCCGGAGGATGTCAATCCGGGAGGATATCTGACGGTTAAGGTGATCACAAACGAGAAGCTCAAGGTGGATCCGATTTTAACGCTTACGGACGGTTCCGGAAAGAGCTTGCCGGTGCCAAGGCCTACGAAATACGGGGACGAGTATACGTATGAGATCCAGATCCCGAAGGATGCCGCCATTGGAGAAGCTACGGTGACGGTCTTCTGCATAGATCTGGCTGGGAACCGCGGCTCTTCCGAAGGAAGGTTTACGATATCCATGGAGGAGGTGGAGGTATGGCCGGGGGATACCAACAACGACGGGATGGTGGACGAGAAGGACGTATTCCCAATAGCCATGTATTGGCTTAGGGAAGGGCCACCTGGAGGAAGATCGGATGTCTTTTCGGCGCAGATGCGCAGTAAGTGGGATCCGGAAGGGGCGACGTATGCCGATGCGGATGGAAACGGCATCGTTGACGGAAGGGACGTTTTGGTGGTGGCCAGGAACTGGATGAAGAGCCATCCACCATCGGCTGGGATCAGGATCTCCGGGACCATGGCCAGCTCCTCCCATCTCCCGGCCTATGAATCGATGTATGAGGCCTTGTCCTCGGAGGGAGGGATAGGAGAGGGATTTACAAGGCTTAGAGACATGTTGGCCGGGCTTATCGCAGGCCTCTCATCCCCCGTATCACAGACGGGGATAGGGATGCCACGCCCGAATCCGTTTACGAGGTCCATCGGTATCCCATATACGGTGGGGGAAGGAGGGAGGGTCAGGATCAGGGTGTTCAACGCAGCGGGACAGCTCATCAGGCTCCTCCTGGACGAACCATTGCCCTCCGGATCGTATCAAATGGTATGGGATGGCTGCGACGGGAAAGGCAATGAGCTCCCCCCAGGGACTTACTGGATCGTCCTCGAGGCCAAAAGGAGGTATGTGGTCAAGGTTGTGAAAAATGCACCCGGAAGGTAGATCGTAACCATCCTCGTAGGGGCAGGCCCCTGTGCCTGCCCATGATTTTGGGCAACCACAGGGGGTTGCCCCTACGATTTTTTCAATTCCGCAATCCGCATTTCGCAATTCGCAATATTTCTGGGTTGCCCCTACGATTTTTTAATTCAGAATTCCCTATTGTGGTTACCTTGTGGCTAACGCAGTCTCAAAGGCCAAAAATCCTCGTTGACTTGGAGCCGCATTTCATGGTAGGATACGAGGTGGAAAAGGGGAAAAGTGGTTGCAAATACAAAGTCCTAAATGAAACAAGGGCGGAGAAGGAGGGATCAAAGAGGGTGGAGGATCTTCGTGAGATCGCAATCCTTTTGGTGCCTATTGTCCTAATCCAGCTTGGACTCCTCGCCTTCGGCCTATGGGACTGGGCCCACAGAAAGAAGTTCCGGTATTTAGGCAGATGGGCATGGTTTGTATGTATAGTGGCGGTTAACATAATCGGCCCTCTGCTCTATCTCTTATTGGGGCGGGAGGAAGGGTGAGGGAGGCCATCTCCTGTAGGAACCTTACAAAATACTACGGGCGGATAGTTGGAGTATGCGGTTTAGATCTATCCATCCCGGAAGGGGTTATCTTCGGGTTTCTCGGGCCCAACGGTGCTGGCAAGACGACGACGATCAAGTTGCTTGCAGGCCTATCCAAGCCGAGCTCCGGCAAGATCTGGATCTACGGTAAGGAGATGGCCTTCGGGGATCATGCACTTCACAGCTACATAGGTTACCTTCCGGAGGAGCCGAAGTTCTACGGCTGGATGACGGGACGGGAGTTCCTGGAATACATCGGAGGCCTTTTCGGGCTGAGGGGATCGGGGTTAAAGGGGCGAGTGGAGGAGATGATAAGGATAGCGGGGCTTGAGGAAGCGGCCGATAGGAGGATAGGAGGTTATTCGAGGGGGATGCGCCAGCGCCTCGGAGTGGCCCAGGCCCTGATGAACCGTCCGCCCCTCCTTCTCCTTGACGAACCATGCTCGGCCCTTGATCCGATAGGCCGAAAGGAAATCCTGGAGATGATAGCGAACCTCAAAGGGCAGGCCACGGTCTTCATGTCCACCCATATCCTATCGGATGTGGAGAGGGTATGCGACATGGTGGGGATAATAGATCATGGAAGGCTTTTGGTCCAGGCATCCGTGGATGAGCTCAGGGAACGATACGCCAAGCCCGTTTTCCTCGTCCATTTCGAATCCGACAACGGCACCTTGAATTCCCTCGCCGACAGGCTTTCCAAGCTCCCATGGATTAATAGGGTCGATGTAGGGAAGGGATCCTTAAGGATCACGGTCGAGGATGTGGGGATCGCCAAGAAGGAGCTGCCGAACTTAGTGGCCTCGAGCGGCCTGATCGTGCTACGCTATGAGCTTATCTCTCCCACTCTGGAGGAGATATTCGTCGGTTTGGTGGGGGGAGAGGGATGAACTTCCATATACTCCTATACAAGGATCTCAGGGAACAGGTCCGAACCCATCGCCTTTTAGCCATGGCATCGGTGTTCCTGGCATTTTCGGGATTCCTTTCCCCGATAGCGGCGAAATTCGCTCCGAGGATAATCGAGGAGATGATGAGGAGATCGGGGCAGAGGTTCATTATCCAGATCCCGGAGCCGACCATAGCAGACGCCATAGGCCAGTTTTTAAAGAATACGACGCAAATAGGGATTATCGTCCTGATCTTAGTCGCTATGGGGTCTATGGCACTGGAGAGGGAAACTGCGGCGATGACCCTCTCCAAGCCCGTCTCACGCCTTTCCTTTATGCTTTCCAAGTTCTCCGCGCTGAGCTTGACGGTTTTTATGAGCTTCAGCCTTTCCTCCCTTGTCTTCTACCTCTATACCATCTTCCTCTTCGGCCACCTCGATCCACTGCGTTTCCTTTCGTCGGCCCTTCTCCTCTTCCTCTACCTCTGGGTATGGGCAGCTCTCACATTCCTATTCAGCACCATCTCCAGGAGCCAGATCTTTGCCGGAGGGATGGCATTTGGACTTTACATCATCTCCTCCCTTTTAGGAACGGTTCCTCATATCAAGGATTACATGCCTTGGGCTTTGATAAGGGGTGCCGAAGGGATTGCCTTGGGCTTTCATACCGATGTATGGCGTCCTATTGCTTTGGGCTTGGCATCGATCGCCATAAGCCTGCTCGCCTCATATGAGGCGTTCATAAGACAGGAGATATAAGGGGGGATGTTTTATAGCGTTGAGCTACCGTGCCAAGGATTGGAACGTTTACAGGATGGACTATAGGGATCCATACAGGGAACTTGAACCCTTGGAGCAGGAGATAGCCGTTGTGGATGAAGCCCTTCGCTTCCTCCAAATGGCTGGGATCCTGCCCCATACCCGTTACGATCAGGAGAAGCTGCTGGCACTTCGCCGTGCCGTGCAGGAGCTTTTCGATGTCCCCTGGACCGCTATAACCCCTCGGATGCAAAGGCTTTTATACGCCATCAACGCGATAGCCAAGCCTCAGAACATGATAGCCGCCGGGGTCTTTTGCGGATATACCTTCATCTGCAATGCCGGGGCGGCTGTTGGACCCGGCGCTTGCTACAAAGCCAAGAACCTGATAGGGGTGGAGATAAGGGTGGAAGAGGCGAAAAGGGCTGAAAGGAACGTGAGGCGCATAGACAGAACTGGGGTTGCACGCATAGTTGCAGCCGATGCCGTGGATTTCGTCAGGGATTTCGAGGAACCCATAAACCTACTCTATCTCGATGCGGATGGCGCAGGGAGAAAAGGGAAAGGGATTTACCTCGAGATCCTGGAAGCCGGCTACGACAAGATGCCTCCAGGAAGCTTTGTCCTCGCCCATAACAGCGTTAACATGGCGGGACAGCTCAGGGATTATTTGGACTTCGTAAGGGATCCGGCGCATTTCAAGGCAAGCGCCAACATAATCCTGGATCCCGAGGGGTTAGAGGTATCGATGAAATGAGGGCATGGTCATGGATTCGAGGGAGAGGACGTTCCTCGCATTGAACTTCGAGGAGCCGGACAGGGTTCCGACGGACATCTGGGCATCGAGGGGATTCAAGGAGAAGCTAAAGAGGGCTTTAGGGATCTCTATGGAGGAGATCCTGGACATATACGATGTAGATCTAAGATATATCGAGGGTCCGGCGTATATAGGACCTCCTCTCCCGGCTTTCCAGGACGGATCCTGGGTCGATATATGGGGCGTGAGGCGGAAGAGGGTGGTAGTAGAAGTTGGCGATGGCGTGGAGGTATACGACGAGGTTGTAAACCCTCCATTGGCCTCCGTAGAGAGGGTAGAGGATGTTGAGCTTTATAGCGGCTGGCCATCCCCCGACTGGTTCGACTACAGCACGATAGAGGAGCAATGTGAAAGGGTTAGGGAAAAGGGGAAGGTCGTCGTGTTCATGGGGGATCGTCTGAATAGGATCGCGCAACTGAAACCCGCTATCTACCTCCGTGGGTTCGAAGGGATACTTTCCGACATGGTCCAGAACCCAGAGCTTGCTGCCGCCATATTCTCGAGGATTCGCGATTTTTACGTTCGTTATTTGGAAAGGATCCTGGAGGCAGCAAAGGGGAAATTGGACATACTCCTCATGGGCGATGATTTCGGAACCCAACAAGGACCCATCATCTCCCCGAGGATGTGGGAGGATTTCCTCGGAAAGGGCTTTTCCGATTTTATCGAGATCGCTAAGAGCTATGGGGTTCGCGTCATGCACCACACATGTGGTTCCGTCCGTCGGATAATACCGCTGATGCTGGATCGAGGGCTTGAGATATTACAATCCATACAACCGGAGGCATCCGATATGGATCCGGAGGGGTTGAAGTCCGAGTTCGGGAGGAGGCTCGCCTTCCACGGAGGGATATCCGTCCAGAGGACCCTGCCCTTTTCCACACCGGAGGGTGTGAGGGAAGAGGTTAAGGATAGGGTAAAAGCCCTTGCTCCTGGCGGAGGCTATATCCTTTGCACAGCCCACAACATCCAGGCGGATACCCCTATCGAGAACTTCCTGGCGCTTTTGGATGCCTACAAAATGTATGGAATTTATCCACTTCGCAAGTGGAACGCTTAGGGGGTGGGATAGCGATGGAGGTAACGGTATGTAATCCCTTGCTGCGAACACCTCTGTCCCTCATCGTGGACGATTCCTGCCCGGTTATAAACCTGACCCATTTCTGGATCAAGCAGCGCCATGAGTGGAAGGCCCGACACAAACCCGGGGTCCCTCCGGAGAGATGGGAGGGGGATTTCGAAAAGGTAAGGGATTTCCCAACGATCCCTTCCTCCTTCGTCATGAGATGGGGGGAATGGTGTGAGGAGCAAGGGATAAAGGGCAAGTTCAGCTTCATCCCCTTCCCCGCCGGGGTAGGACGCGTGGATATCGGGTTTCCGGACTTCCCCAGGGCCGAGTTCGAGGCATGGTTGCGGGCCGTCAGGGAGCTCATAGAGCCGAACTTCGACCTGACTCCCGAGATGATCACGCATACGCACGTATTAGATCTTCGCACATGGCGGCTAACGGAGGAATGGGAGCAGGTGGAATGGGCCGATCCCCCTTTAGAGCTCCTAACGGATTACATAGCCAAGGCTATGGAGCTTTTGCAGAACGCGGGCTTCCGATCCCCCGGCGTGACAAGCCCTGGGGGTTTCGGGAGGATGAAAGAGGATGCCTATGCAAGGGCCGTCTTGGATGCATCATTGGCCATTGGGGAGGAACGGCGCCCCTTCTACTTCCTCCACGTGGAAACGGAAGGATGGCCGGAGATCCGGATCCTCCATGCCGATAAGGAACGAGGGACCGCCGTGGCCAGCATCGTCGGCTGCACGGGCGATTGGTTCGGGGGCTGGACCGGATATGATCGGGGGGATCCAGACCTCTTTATAACCCCCGACCTTAAGGGGGGTCGCATCCCGAAGGTATTAGAGAAGGAGCTCCCTTGCATCCTCGTCGGCCATTGGCCTGGATTCTACTTCAACGGGGAGGAGTTCGGGTTCCACGTCCTCTCCGAGGTAAAGAGACGTCTTTCCTTATACGACCCAGATGGGACCAGGACCATATGGATGAAGACATCCGAGATCGGCCACTACTGGATGGCCCGTACTTTAAGCGATATATCGGCAGAGGAAGTAGAAGGGAGGAAGGCACGGATAGTCATAAAGACGCACTTCCCCGCCCGTAACTTCACCCTGTCCCTGGATAAAACCGCTCGGAGGGTTCTGTTAAACGGCAAGGAGGTGGATAAGTCTCGATCCAGGCGCGATTTCCGCAGCGGGACCTTCTTAGTCGAAGGGGAAAGGACGTATATCGGATTCGATCTTGAAGAAGGGAGGAGCGAGATCCTGTGTGAGCTTGGATGAAGGCCATTATTCCGTCTCGAGAGATCCAACAAGGGATCTAACGCTCTCTATCCCGTTCTCAAGCAGATATTTCCTTATCCCATCTATCACCTTAACGGGAGCATAGGGATCGAGGAAGCTCGCCGTGCCGACGGCCACCGCTGTAGCCCCGGCTATAAGGAACTCTATGGCATCCTCGGCATTCGTTATCCCGCCCATCCCTATAACCGGTATGGAGACAGCCCTCGCCACCTCCCATACCATCCTCAGGGCTATCGGCTTTATGGCGGGGCCGGAGAGCCCTCCTACGACCCTTGAAAGCCTCGGCTTCCTCCTCCTTATGTCTATAGCCATTCCGAGGACGGTGTTTATCAGGGATACGGCATCAGCTCCAGCTCCCTCAACAGCCCTCGCTATGGCTGTTATATCCCCGACGTTCGGGGTGAGCTTCGGTATGACCGGGAGCTTCGATACGGCCTTCACCTTCTCTACAAGCATTCCGGCAAGGGATGGATCCGATCCGAAGACCATCCCATCCTCGACGTTGGGACACGATATGTTGAGCTCTATCCCGGAAATACCATCTTCCTCCCCAAGGATCCTCGCTAATTCCACATATTCATCGATGCTTTCCCCACCTATGCTGACTATGATCGGGACGTCGAACCGGAGAAGGTATGGCAATTTCCCCCTCTTGAACTCCTCCACCCCAACGTTCTGCAATCCTATGGAGTTCAGGATCCCGGATGGGACCTCTGCGATCCTCGGAGGTGGATTCCCCTCCTTCGGGAAAAGCGTTATCGTCTTGGTGACGAAGGCCCCGAGCGCTCCGAGGTCCCATAGCCCTTCGCATACCTCCCCATACCCAAGGGTTCCGGAAGAAACCATTACGGGATTCTTCATCCTTATCCCAGCTATCTCGACCGACATGTCAGGGAAGCCGCTCATAACCTAACGTCCCTCGCATCGAATACAGGTCCGTCCTTGCATACCATGAGGTATCCGTTCCCATCCGCCATCGGCCATGCGCATCCCATACATGCCCCGTATCCACATCCCATGATGGTCTCAAGGGAGATCTGACACGGTATGGACCTCCTTATGGAGAACCTGGCCACGTGCGATATCATCCCAAGCGGCCCGCTTGCGTATATCTCCACCCTTCCCAAAACCGGTATCAGCTCGTCCTCCTCATGGGAAGTATCGGACCTAAACCCCCCACCGATCTCGAGGAGATCGGTGACCGATCCTTTCCTCCCCATGCTCCCATCCTCCGTGGAGATGAAGACCTTATCGCAGTTATCTCTGAGCTCCTTAAGGCCTATTAGCTCTGAGGATGTCCTCGCCCCAATCAAGGCCACGGGCCTGAACCCTCGCTCAAAAAGCCAGGAGGAAAGGAAGATAAGAGGTGCTATCCCCGTCCCTCCCCCCACGAGGATAGGGGTCCGATCTTCCCTTGGGGTCGAAAAACCCCTTCCCAAAGGCCCGAGGATATCGACCCTATCCCCGGGACGAAGCCTCGAAAGGATCTCCGTGCCCCTCCCCACCACCTTGAATATTATATCGAACCTCCCCTCGCCCCCGACGGATGCTATGCTCATCGGCCTCCTCAGGAATGGATCGAACCCATCCGAGACCCGGATATTCACGAACTGCCCTGGAACGGCGGATGAGGCTATATAAGGAGCATAAAAGGAGATCCTATATATCCCCTCCGAGATCCTCTCCTTCCCTTTGACCTTGGCAATTACGACGTCCACCCCTTCCCCCCTCCTCTCGCTTTAGCTTCGACCAAAGCCGCTAAGACAAAAGGTGTATATTTCCTATGTGGACGTTCCTCAATCCCGCCCTTATCGCCGCATCCCTCGCCTCGAACGCCTCCCTCCTCGACGTCCTCGGGAGATCCCCCATAAGGAAATGGGGTGCGAAGGCCAGGAGGGAATATGGGATCCTTTCGTCTATGGAGGAAATGAAGGAAGCGATCCTGTATACCTCCTCCGCATCTACGTATCCCGGGACGAGCAAAGTGCTCGCAACGACGAGAGGAGGGCTTGGCCTCTCCCGGAACCTCTTGGCCGCCATCTCGAAGTTCCTCAAAGTGGCTTCGTTAGAGCTCCCTGTCAGCGCCATGTGGATCCTCCAGTCGTATGCCTTTATGTCGAACTTCACCGTCCCCCCGGTTGCGAGGGAGAGCTCCACAGCCTTCTCCATAAGCCTTTCGTTCATCTGGCCCGATGTCTCCCAGCATATCACAACCCCCTTCTCGGCAAGCCTCCTCGCCGAGGCTATGGCATGGGGCATTTGCGATGAAGGATCCCCGCCGAAGTAACAGACGCAGAAGGTCCTATCGTTGGCGAGATCGGAAAGCTCTTGGGCGCTGATCAACCTGTCCTCGGAGGAGATCTCCCTGAAATGCCAGTTCTGGCAGAAGAGGCAGTCCAAGGAACAGCTCTTGTAGAATACGGCGAGGTTATGATATCCCCTCATCCCATGTCCTATGCAAACCCAATCGGCTACGCAGTTGGTTGGGAGCGGATCCCTATACCAATGGAGGAGCCCCCTTTCCGGAACCCCCGCCATGTGAACCAACCTCCCTCCCTTCACCTCTTTCCTCCCACAGTATCCGACCTCCCCTTCCCCGATCACACAGTCACGAGCGCATAGTCCGCATCTTCTCCCATCCGGGGATCTCGGCGGGGATTTCGGAAGGCCGAACCTCTCCCTCGCCCTCCCATGGGCTTCCTCTACGACGGAAATGCATTTATCGAACCTCTCCCTTATGCATTCAAGGCAGAGGCCGAGGAAGGACGATATCCTCCTTCCCTCTTTACCACATATCAAGCAACTTCCCATGGCATCGGGGAATAGGTGGATATGAAAAGGCTGACGGTCTTCTTACCCCCAAGCCTTCTAAGGATATAGGCCATCCCGGCGAAGGCCTTCGAGGTATAAGTCCTGTCGAGCAGTATCCCCTCTTCATCCCTAAGTATCCCGATCATCCTCTCCCCTTCCTCGGTCGGGATTCCGTATCCGGTCCCGACGAAATCGTTCGATATCCGGATTTCAAGCTTATCGAGAGCCCAACCTCTCATTTCAAGCCCCCTCCTCTTTACCTCACCATATCCCGAGTTTATAAGCATCGATATCCTTAGTGGATGGGTTAACGGTCCCCTTGCAGCCGATATCCCTATAAGCTTGGATTTAAGCCCGAATATCTGACATCCTATGGCGAGGCCGGATAAAGTCCCCCCGGATCCGACGGGGACGAATATAAAGTCCGGTTCCGGGATAATGCCAGCCCCTATCTGCGATGAGAGCTCCCCAGCAGCCATGACGTATCCGAGGATGGAGGATGGGGATGTCGCGCCCGGCGGGATGAGGAACGTCTTCCCCATCCCCCTCGCCTCCCTCAAAGCCATGGCGAGCTTTACCGGCAACTCGGATATCCTATATGCCAGGAAGGTCCTGGCCCCGAGGCTACGGCATAGATCCGCCTTCTCGATGGCCGACCCTTCGATCCCTTTCCCCCACAGGTTTACAAAGACGATGAATGGGATCAGGCCGAAACGAGGCGCATATGAGGAGAGGGCGACGGCACAGTTCGAACCGAATGGGGCAAGGAGGAGCATGGATTTAGCATCATCCCTCATCGCATCCCATATTATAAACCCGAGCTTCCTGACCTTGTTACCTCCATATGGCTCCCCTGCCTCGTCCTCCCTCTTAACCCATAGGCTTCCGGGGATCCCGAGGGCACGTGCCGCCCTGGGTATCTCGTGAACCCTTGTAGGGAACTTCCCAAGCTCCAAAAACCCCTTTACCATCTCCCCGGGTTCATTATCCCGTTCGGATCCGCAATCCTTTTTACGGATTCCATCAAAGATTTGAATCCCGGATCCAGCCTTTCCTTGAGCTTCGCCACGGCCCATGAGGGCGCCTTATATGGAACGAAACCGTGCTCCAAGCAGATCTCCAAGAGGCGTTCGTTTAAGTTCCTGGCCATATCCCTCTCCTCCTCTTCCGCTTTATCGAATACGTGGAGGAACCTGAGGACCCGATAACGTCCCATCTCCATCGATCTGGATACCACCGCTGGTGGGATGCCCATCTCCTCCATCAACCCCATCCCTCTCCTCGTCGCCTCGGGCCAGCCGCGAGGTGGGCCGTAAGTCCCGACCCAGCTCAACCCTCCCTTCTCCGTCTCACAGAGGAAGTCGAGGAACATGGGGAAGTCGGAGAACTTCGAGAAGCCCTTAGCGATCGAAATCAGGTTCTCCACGGGGATAGGGCGATCGATTTTAAATCCATGCCTTCTAAGGGATCCGAGGAGGAGCTCGGAGATCCTTTCCTTGGCCCTTATCTCCTCCAGGGTGTTCCCGGATATATCGATGTAGAGGTAGAAGAGGGGTTCATCACGATCCATCTCCATCTCATATTGGCCGAATGCCATCCTCGTCAACGCCCAGGATACGAGCCCTATGTCGTCGAACGCCCCGGACCTCGAAAGATCCATCATAGCCATATGCGAGGAATCGATATCGAAAATAGGAACGAAGAGCCTCTTCCTGAAATAAGGCTTCGGCCATAGCTTGACGGAGATCTTCGTCACCACCCCGGTGCTCCCCTGCCATCCGAGGAAGAACCCTGTGAGATCGGGCAAAGGGATCCTGGCAAACCACTTATCGTATTCTTCATTCCCAAATAGGGCAGCGGTTCCGACCCTGACCACCGTTCCATCGCCGAGGATCGCCTCCAATCCATTCACCCACGATGAGGAGTCGCCGTATCTTAACGAGAGGTTGGCAAGCCCCTGAAGTATGCAGTTGCAAAGGACGGATGCATTGGGAGGGGCGAGGGGGTATCCGGGAATCAGGTTTATGTGGTTTGCATCGAGATACTCCCTTAGGTCCTTAAACGTAACCCCGGGCTCGATCACGGCGAACATCGAATCCTCGTCTACATATAGGATGGACTTCATATCCTTCAAGTCCAACACGATCCCTCCACGAAGGGGGATGGCCAGGCCTCCAACGTTGGTGTTTGCAACCACTGGAACTATCGGGATCCTGTATCTGTTAGCCGTAAGGACCGTCTCCCTTACCTCCTCGAAGGAGGAGGGGAGGAGGACGAGATCGGGCATATGGGGTTCGTTCTCCGTCATATCCCGGGAATAGGGGATAAGGTCCTCGGCCTTCCAAAGCACCCTCCCCTCTCCAACTATCCTCTTGAACTCCTCCAAGATCCTCTCATCCATCATCTTATGCCCTCCCTTATCATGAGGAAGGAGAGGAGGAGGAAGATCGGGTTCCCTCCGACCCCGATCTCGCCCCTGACCAAGCCGAGGATTAGCCTTCCTAAGGATTTCATCTCCGAAAGGGATGAAAGGGTTCCCGAAACCCTGCCCCTTACAGATCCTCCTTCATCCCAGCCGTGGGCTATGATGACCTTGCCGGGGAGGAACCCAACGAAGACCCTCATCTGCGATGCGGATATGAGGAGGAAGCCCCTGAGATGATGTAGTATCCTCCTTCCCCTATCCTTCTTTAACGCCCTCGATATGATATCCTCCATTATAAGCCCTAATACGTTGATCTTCCTTCTATCCCTGACCTCTATCGACGGATGGCCTTCCAGCACGAGTTCCACCCCTTTTCTTCCATGGTCAGTATAGCATAGCTTCGTTCAGGGTGTCAAGATCTCCAGGACTAAGGCCCTTTTTGGGGAAACCGCTATCCCATGGTGCATTCGGAAAGTAGGGGCAGGCCCCCGTGCCTGCCCTGTTTTTGGGCAACCACAGGGGGTTGCCCCTACGATTTTTTCAATTCCGCAATCCGCATTTCGCAATTCGCAATATTTCTGGGTTGCCCTTACAATTCCGAATTCCTTATTGTGGGTAACGCGGTCAACCGCTATCATATGGAACCTGGAAAAACGAGGGGTTTTGTGGTATACTCTTTAGAGGAGGCGAGGCATGGTGGGTTTTAGAAAAGCCGTCCTTCTATCGACCGCCATTCACATCATGGCATTTATCCTGATATGGAGGCTATCCGGATCGACGGCCTTAAGGGAAATGGACTTCAAATCGACGAAGCCCAAGGTCGGCATCATGAGGGTTTTTCGCCTCTCCCCTCGTGTTCCCCTTGCTCACAAGGGGGCCTATACGCTTCCTTCCCCAACCCCTTGGCACCCAGGAAGGGTTGGGGTCCCGAAGCCATCGCCTTCCATAGGTTTGTGGCCCGGGGTTCGAGATGGGGCCATCCCCCTGTCCTCCTATCCATCCCGGCCTTCCTCGTCTTCCGGCATTCCCTTCCCTTCCCCAGGGGGTAGGCCGACGAGCTCAGGGCTTCCCCTCCTTTCCTCATCGCTGGCCGGGGCTTCGGGAGCAGGGACCCCGAAGCCTTCCGGGCCTAAGCTCCCCGGCAGAAGCCCCTCCCCCTTCCCCCGTTCCTATCCCGTTCCATCGTGGATAATGGCCTTGGAGGGCATATATCCAGGCCCGAAAGGCCAAGGGGGAGGTCCAGCAGGTCCTGGAGGGTGGGGTGGGGATATGGGCGGAAGGCTTACCGTTGGGGTCTGGACGGAGGCATGGGATGCCGTCGGGTTTGGGGAAGGGGGATGGGTCCCGGAACCGATCTGGCCGACGAAATCCATCTCCGGCCCGACCATAGGTTCCTTCTTCGATAAGCTTAGGAAGAGCCAGTATATAGAATGGTTCCATATGGATGGAAGGGAGCTTCTATTCGCCGCATATTACTCCAGATCCATGGTGGGATGGGCAGTGGGGAGGTCGTCCCTTGTCGTCTTCTACGACGTGGACAAGGGCGTGGATACGCGGGTTAGGGGATGGTATCTAAGGGAATCGGATGCCGTGATCTACATCGCATCGATTTCGGCGGAGAGCTCCGACGAAGGGATCAAATGGAAAGCATCCCACCTTATCCCCTCTGAGAACGGCCTTGTCGAGATCGGGCCTGCGAAATTGGCCTCTTACAAGGTCCTCGATGGATACCTCGTAGAGCTCAGGATCCCTTATAAAGATCTCCGTATCCGCTGAAGGCTCAGCCCTTGGAGAAGAGCGCCTTTATCCCATCCCATGCGAGGATCAGGGCTGCCACGACGAGGAATGCCCCTATGACCGAAACGATCCCGTTCCCAACAGCTTCGTTTATCGGCATGTTCGGCACCGTAACCACCTTCTTCATAAGGCTGTAGGAGGTATAGCAAAGGGCGGATATCGTCGTTATATACATGAAGGCCATGGGGTAGACCGTCCATCTCCTCTCCTTCCCAATCCTCCCAAGCCATATGCTCACTATGAGGAGTGCGAGGGCCGCCATGAGCTGGTTCGCTCCGCCGAATAGGACCCAGAGGTATTGCTGGAACCCGGTCCAGACGAGGAGGAGCGCCAAGGCAACTGCTACAATCGTCCCGAAATGGATGTTCTTCATGATCGGGATCCTATCCCCTATGAATTCCGCGCTTGCGACCCTCATGAACCTCAGGCAGAGCTGCATGACCGTTATGGCCATTATGGTTAGGAAGACGGAGCTATACGTCGTCCCGAACTCCGGAGGGATTCCGATCTTGGATAAGAGGTTCCCCATCCCTATTGCGAAGACGGTTGCCGCACCCCCACCTTTTGTCATGACATCCATATACTTCCCATATCCTCCAACGGCTGCAGTGGCTATTATAAGCGATATCGTTGCGAGGATCATCTCGGCGAACATCATACCACCTGTTACAGGGAGCGCATCCGTCTCCTTCTCGAGCTGCCTCGATGTTCCGGAGCTCGATACGAGGCTATGCCAGCCCGATATCGCTCCGCATGCCAAGGTCACGAACATCACGGGCCATAAGGGACCTATCTTTATCGAGAAGCTCGTAAAAGCCGGAAAACCCGAGAGCGACGGATGGCCGACGAATATCCCGATGATAGCCCCTAACATCCCGAGTGCAACTATCCAGAAGGCCACGTAGTTTATAGGTTGCGCCCATCTCCATATCGGGAGGACCGCCCCAAGGTAGCAGAAGAGGAAGGTAACGAGGGACCATATGACAAACGCCCTCGTCATGCTTCCTATAAGGATCGGGGAAGTCTCGCCCCCGTTCACCGCCTTGAATATCCCGGCTACCGGATCTAAAACCCCAAGCCATATGAAGAGGAATGTCAGGATGGCGGAGATTATCGTAGTGGCTAATATGTCGAGCTTCCACCTATATATCATCTGGCCGACCAGGAACCCAACTACCGTCATCCCTATAACCCCGGAGGGGACGTCCGGCTTGGATAAGAGGGAGGAGACTATGTTCCCGAAGGCGGCTACGACTAAAAGCAGGTAGAAGTAGATAAAGGTCAGGAGTATGACCCTCGCCCTCGGGGATATGAGGCGATAGCTGAGCCCTCCGAACGTTATCCCGTCGTTCCTGAGGGAGACAAATGCGCTCGTGTAGTCCTGGACCCATCCTATGAAAAGGGTCCCGAGCACGATCCAGAGGAATGCCGGAAGCCATCCCCATTGGACCGCTATTATGACCCCAACTATAGGCCCAAGGGCGGCTATGGACTTGAATTGATATCCAAAGAGTATGTTTCGGCTCGTCGGGGTGAAATCCACCCCATCCATATACATCGTGGCTGGGGTCGCCCTCTTAGGATCCGATACCAGAACCCTTCTGTCCATCCTCACCGCATAGAACCTGTATCCTAAGGCTGCAACGAGGATTGCTATAAGGAGGATCAAAACGGCGTTCATATCCTCATCCCCTTTCGCCTTTTTACCTCGGCATGGGCATCCTATCCATGCCACACCTGTGCTTAAAATGGTATCGATGAGCTATGTATCCTCTCCGTCGATCTCGCCAGAAACAGAAGAAGCGAGATCTCCTGCGATCCCCTCCCGGATTTCATCGAGGAATCCGTATCCTCGAGATCCCTTAGGATCTCCAATATGGTCCTCTTCCTCATCCTCTTAGCCTGGCCCAGGACCTTGTATATCACATATGGATGCTGGTCGAGAAGCCCTATCCCAGCCTCCCCTAATGCCTTCTCCTTAAGATACGAGGAAAGGCGCGATGCGAAATCCCTATAGGGGAACGTGGCCAACCTCGATATCTCCGGATCGAGCTCGGAAAGGGCCTTCCCTTGCATGAGGAGCCTCAGATGCTTTCCTATGGAGTAAAGTATGAATATGGGTTCCTCGCCGTCCTCGAGGAGCCTTTGGGCCCTGAAAATCGCCCCACCTACATCCCCGTTCGAGATGGCATCGAGGAGGTCGAAGGTCCTCTCCTCCGCTATCCTCAGGGATGAGACGCTTTCCAGATCCTCGGCCGTTATGGACCCGCTCCCCATCGAGAAATCGCCGGCCTTTGAGAGCTCGGAAATGAGCAATCTTAGGTCCGTCCCGACAAGCTCCACGGCCTTTATGAATGCCTCCCTCGAAACCCTCTTCCCCTCAAGCCTTGAGGAAACTATCCTGAACAGCACCTCCATATCCCTTTCAGAGGTCCTGGAAAAGGGCGGGAACTCCAGAGCTTCCCCGTATTTCCTCACGAGGAGGAAGGCCGGCGAATCCCTCTCCACCTTCCTCTCCTCGGATTCGATGAAGGACATTACGATGGAGGTCCATTCCGGAAACCCCCTCCTCTCGAAATACGAGACGAAAGGGCCTGCCTCCTTCTCCATCATGAAACCGGGATCCTTTAGAAGGACCACCCTCCTTTCCGCCATAACCGGATACGTCTCCACGAGCCCTATCAAATCCCTTTCCTCGAAATCCCCTCCTAAGAGGTCGAGGTTGAAATCCCTCAGCGTCTCATCGGGAAGGAGGAGCTTCACCATCCTCTCCTTCGTCTCTTCTATCAGATACCCTTCCTCCCCGTAGAGGAGATATACCGGCTTTATATCCCCTGCTTTTATAGAGCTTAACAGGGCCTCTATCCTTCCCTCTATATCGAGAGGGCTCGCCCTCATCCAATCCCCCTCCTATTCGAATGGGACGGGCTCAGATTTCCCGGTCCTCGAGGAGATCTCGGCGGTCTCCATGACCGCTATAACCCTCCTTGCCTCCTCCGGCTTTACGGCGAGCGGCTCCCCATGGAGGATGTGGGCCGCCACGTTCTTATAATACTGAGACCAATCCCCTCTCTCGTATTTCACCTCCCCATCTACAACAACCCCATCCACATCCGTGATAAGCCTGAAGCTTCCACCCCCTTGGTCCACTATCGCCCCCTTCGTCCCCAGTATCCTCCACCTCGGCTTCCCGGCCCTCGCTATGCTTGAGAACTGTATATCCGCTACGGCTCCGCTCTCGAACCTTATTACGGCATGAACCTGATCCTCGTTGGTGACGTCGTTCCAAACGTATTTATGGAAGAAGCCCGTAACGCTCACCATCCTCTCCTTGACTATTCCAAGAAGCCAATCTATGTAGTGAGCTCCCCAATCGTAAAAGGCTCCCCCGGATATCTTTTTGTCCGACCTCCACCAATATCCAGGGTGTCCGTATCCGCCGCCGAACATCTCGACGTGAAATACCTTCCCTATGAGCCCCTTTTCCACAACCCTCTTTATGGCCATGTAATCCCCATCCCAGCGACGGTTATGGAAGACGGAGAGCATGCGTTTTGCCTTCCTCGCCTCCTCTATCATCTCCGTCGCCTCCTTCACCGTTATGCACATCGGCTTCTCGACCACGACGTGTTTCCCAGCCTTAAGGCATTTCAGAGCTATCGGCGCATGGGTGTTATGTGGGGTGACGACAACCGCCAGATCCATCTTTTCCTTTTCGAGCATCTCGTCCAAATCGTTATAGGTGGATATCCATGGGAAGTCGGCCTTTGCGGCCTCCGTCCTCGACGGATCTATATCGCAGACGGCTACGAGCCTCATCCCCTCCGTCTTGGTTATCCAATCCGCATGGGCCCTCCCCATGTTGAAGGCAGCCCCATAGCCTATTACCCCACACCTTATCTCCTCAACCTTGGCCTTCCTCGCCATATCCCCTTCCCTCCTTAAAGCCTTATCTCACCCTCGCCCCCAACGGGACGTCCCTGTCGAAGACCGCTATGACAACATCCTTCCCGGCATCGGCCGCCAGGAGCATCCCCTCAGACCTCACCCCTCTGACGACGGCCGGCCTTAGGTTAGCTACGTATATTATCTTCTTCCCGATAAGCTCCTCAGGGCGATAATGCTGCTTGATCCCAGCCACTATCGTCCTCCGACCCAGATCCCCTACATCCACCTCGAGCTTATAGAGCTTATCCGCTCCCGGGATCTCCGATACGGATACGATCTGAGCCGTCCTCATATCCACCTTCATGAAATCCTCTATCGTTATCTCATCCGACATCTCCTCACCCCCTCCTTTTAGAACTCCGCTCCCAGCGATACCTTCAACGCCCCTTCTTCTAATGCGGCGTTCATGTCGAGGCCCATCTGCGCCCTCCAACGAGCCCCCCATCTCCTGAACCCCACTTCCGATCCACCCGTTATCCCTAATGCGTTTATGGCTCCGTTCCTCCAGTATAACCCGCCCCGGATCGGGATGGGGAGGAACCCTATCTCTATCCCCGCCGCAGCCCTTCCTATTCCTATCGCCGTATTTCCATCTACCTGGGCGGAAACGAGAAGGCCTTCTATGGGTATAATGGCCATCCCAGCCGATATCGAGGAAGGGATCCTCTCTTTGGATCCTCCGCTCCACTTCAGCATCGAATATATGTCCCTGGCCATTATCCCGAAGCTCAGTTCTCCGAGCCTAACCAGGACACCGAGGTCCAGCCCGATCCCCCACGCCCCGACCTTCCTCGCCTCCTCGCCCGATCCGATCTCAAGGGATGAATCGACCCTCATATACTTCACGGTTAAACCGAAGGCCGAGTTGGCATCCCGTTTGAAGGCGCAGGAATAGGAGAGGGAGCTCTCGAGCCAGAGTCCGGGATCGAAATCGATGTTCGTATATGCCCATGAGATGGCCCCAGCACCCCTCCCTGTATCCGGCTGCGAGTAGAGGATGTAACCATATCTCGCGAAACCGGTTGCCTGAATCCCCGACGATGCGAGCTCCACAAACCTCTTCTTCGTGAAGGCGAGCCCGGCAGGGTTCCAATAAGAGGCGCTGCCATCGTCGGCTACGGCAACGAAAGCACATCCCATCCCCGTGGCCCTAACCCCTATCTCCTGTCCGGAGAAGACGGATTGGAAACCGCTCTCGGCCGCTTCGAGGGATGCAGGAAGGATTAAAAGGAATATGAAAGGGAAAAACGGTTTGATCTTTCGGAAACGGCGAAACATGGATCTATCCCCCCTATCTTATAACCGCTACAGGCCTTGACCTTGTTTCAACAACCCCATCCTCGCCCCAGACCGTAAGCCTTAGGACATATGCCCCCGACCTCGCCCTGTTCCCATTCCAATCCCTTCCGTCCCATGCCGCTTTATACCATCCCGGCCCGGCCTTCCCCTTCTCCTCATAGCTCCAGATTATCGTCCCGGAAAGGGTGGAAACGGTCAGCCTAATCCTGCTTGCCGGCCTCCCTATGGCATACGATATAGCCGCCACGTCCTCCACACCATCCCCATTGGGCGAGAAGACCCTGGAACAGTCGAAGGCAGCTATTATCTTCCCCGCCTCGACAAGGGGTATGGTCCTGTCGTATATGATAGCATACCTCGATGCGAGGAAGAGGACGTCCGCTGTTACAGACCTCGTGCCCTTCTCGACCTTGCTCGTGAGCCTAACCCAGCTCCCAGCCTTCTCGTCCCACCTGTATATGGCAAGCCTTCCCTCGTCCAAATCCGGGATCCCATCCCCGTTTACGTCGAGATCCGATTCCTTATACCTAAGCGTTACCTCGGCGGGCTTCCTCAACTCCGTCCCAGCACCAAGGACTATATCATACGCCTCCCCTATTGGTATCAAACCCCCTGAAACCGGAGGCCTCGCCGGGGCTATGGCTATGACGACATCCCTCGCGAGCGCCCCAGCGGGTATCGTTATGACCGGATCCCCGTCGGCGTTCTTAACGACCCCGCCCGAATCCGCCGCGATGGACGATGGCCCAACGAACGTAATCCATATGGATATCGGCTTTGGAGGGGAGTTCCCGGCCTTGTCTACGGGGTCTATGGTTAACGAATACCTCCCGCTTTCCCTTGGAGAAGGAAAGGAGAATATGAGCTTATCGCGACCGTCGTTGCTCTGCTTTCCGACCACGGCCTCGGGACCGGAGAGCGATATCGTGGATTTAGCGAGATCTACCCCCGATAGCTCGTCCGAAATCCTCGCCCATACCTCGGTCAGGGATACGTATACGGCATCCCCGTCCCTATGGCTCGTCTCTACGATCTTCGGAGGAGTGGTATCGAACGTAAACCTGCTCTCGAAGGATCTCTCGCCCCCCGCTTTGTCCTTAAGGAGCACGGAGATCCGGTAGACCCCATCGTCCGCACCATATGTCGCAAGGGGCTTGTCAAAAGAGAATAGGAGATCCCCGCCATCTAAGGAAAGCTTCCCGGAAAGCTTTACCCCATCTTCCCTTCTGACATCGACGGAACTCCCCTCAAGGTCTATGCCCTGGCCGCTCCTGTCGACGAAGGATATCCTGACGGCGCCTATCTGGTCCTTAAGGATCGCCTTATCCGAAGGATATAGGGAGATTATCTCCGGAGGATATGGATCGAATGAGAACCTGAAAAGAAGCGTGCTCGCGTTCCCCACGGAATCCGAGGCCTCAACCTTTATCAGGTATCCGCCCTTCTTCCACACTATCCCTTTGAGTTCCTCCTCGAGATATGTCCTCCCAGACGCCTTGGCTATGACAGCTCCATCTTCGGAATGAAGGCTTATCAGACTCCCCTTCATCTCAACCCCGGACCTATCGAATAGATCTACGCGGATCCTCGATGGTGGGGATCTGAGGACCGAGCCATCTCCGGGTTCGACGAACGTCGCCCCCGGCCCTGTTCCGTCCAGGACGAACTTAAGGCTCCATTCCTTCCCCTCTATCCCCATCCCATCCATGGGGATGAGCTCGATCGTATATTCGCCGTCTGGCCATGCCTCGCCCTTAGGGATGAGCAATAGCTTCGCCTCCTGAGGCATAGCCCCGACCACCTTCACCTCACATGGGATATCCTTCCCCGCCGGACCGCTTATCGTGGCAATCGTCCCCTTCTCGCTTATCCCCTTCCCGCTCGGCACGGAGATCGACACGGATATAGGGCCTATCTCCCTAACCACCTCCCCTTCCTTCGGCATGGAGAGGGAGACGGCAGGGCTCATATCCTTATACGTGAATGGGAACTCCAAGACAGGGGATGCGTTCCCCGCCATATCGTAAGCCGTGAGCTTTAGGATATACCTTCCTCCCACTATCAGCGCCGGATAGAACTCCATCATCAAGGTCTTCCTCCCATCGTCCCCCACCTTCCTTTGGGGCGCCGGGCCGGATATCTCGATCGCGCTCCTCCTTATATCCACCCCGGAGAGCTCGTCCTCTATCTCGACCTTCACGGCCTTTATGATCCTCGTTATCATCTCCCCTGCCTCGGCCTCGAACTCCATACCATCGGGATCCACGAACCTCACCCCCTTCATCCTCGGAGGCCTCGTATCGTATGTGAACACTATGCTGTAATACGGGATCCCGTCCGGACCGATCTTATCACCCCCTGCGTTCCCTGCCATATCGTAGAGGGTGACCCTTACCTCGTAGGTCCCATCCTCCGTCCCATCCGTGGCGAGGGGCTTATCGAGGGAGAAGTATATCCTATCGGGCCCCTCAAGCCCCTGCTTCCCCGAAAGCTTTTTATCCCCTCGGAATACCGATATGACATCCTTCGTGGATATGGAGCCGGGATCGAAATCGTCCCTCGTGTCGATATCCACGATTATCTTGGATATCTGTTTGTTTGTGCTCAATCCGGATTGAGGATCCGACGACCTTATCCTGGCAAGCGATGTGTTGTCGATGAAGAAGGAGAACTCGTATATGGCTACGTTCCCGAGGGAATCCGCACAGCCCACAACCACCTTATACCTCCCTTCCTTCAGGGGAGATGTCATGGTGAAACGGATATTCGGACCGGCTTCTATCGCCTTAACGCCCTGGACCGGGTTTCCATCGGGGTCCGTAACGGATATATAGGATCCCGTCGGGCTGAACGTATCGCCTCTCAGGTCGAGGGATACGGTTATCTGCGGCTTTCCCGATTTATCCACCGGGAATGAGGATATATTAAGCCTCGCCCCGTTCGATGGGGTTATGGAGCTAACGGATATGAGGCTTACGTTGTCCAGGGTGAACGATACCTCCTCCTTTGAGCTGTTCCCCAGGAGGTCGGAGATGGAGAGCGAAAGGGTGTAATCGCCAGGATCCGATGGGACCGGTGCCGGGGCGAACGATATGGATATGCTCCCTTTGTCCTGAAGGGCCGCCTTCAGCGTCCCACCTATCTTCCCCTTCGGCCCTATCAGGGAGATGGAAAGGGAAGCGGGATCTATACCGGAACCCAGGCCGTCGGAAAAGATGGCCGATATCTCTCCGGGGAAATCCCTTATGTAAGAGCCATTAGCAATGGATATGCTTGTAAGCCTTGGCGGAGATGTATCGTAGATGAAGGAATATCTCGTCTCAGGCCCCTTGTTCCCCCTCTTGTCCACGGCCTGGACGAGTATGGAATAGATGCCGTCGTTCTGAAGGGGGTAGGATGGGAGGAACGATATCCCGTCGGCCTCCAACCTCTTCACGCCCTGGACATCCCTTCCATACGGATCGATAAGCCTCAGGGTGGATGCCTCGAGATCTATTCCGGAGGCCAGCCATTCGACGTCCGGCATATCCTTTATGAAGATCTTGAGGATCTTGAGCTCCTTCAGGGCCGTTCCATCCTTCGGCTCCGATCCGAGGACTATCGGAGGCTGTGAGTCCGGGGCCGTATGATATATGAACGTCGAGATATATGGCTTCTCCGGAGAGTTCCCGGCCTTGTCCACAGGCAATACCTCTATGGAATAGAGCCCATCGGCAGATCCATCCGCGGGAAGTGGAGGGGAGAACTCGAACCGTATCGTATCCTCCCCTATCCCATACTTGACCCCATAAATGGGGCCTGAAGGCCCCTTAACCGTCACCGATGTCCTTATAAGATCCACCCCGCTTCCCGGTCCGGCAAGGTCGTCCCGAACCACCACGGATATGTATGAGATGGGTTCGAGGACCTCCGCCTTATCCTGTGGGCTTACGGAGACGAGGCGTGGCGGGATCTTATCGTTGACCTTCGCGTTATACTTGAAGCTTACGGATATGGGTTGTGGGAGCTTGTTCCCGAGGAGATCTACGGGATCTACGAGGATCGTGTAATCACCGTCATCCGCCCCGAACGGCGACAGGGATGGGGATATGTTCCACTCTATCCTTCCGAAGCCATCGTTCGTTTGTTCTCCTGGGACAAGCCCCTTTGGGCCAAGAAGCCTTATGGACGACTTTGCGAGGTCCACACCAACCCCAGCCCCATCCGAAAGCGTAGCGGATACCTTCGTCAGCGGCATGGTCCATTCCCCTCCGGATGGCATCGTCTCGAGGACGATCGGGGCGGACCTATCGCTTGGGACGACGGATATCGACTCTATCGTCACCTCGCCGGTCCTCATTATAGATACATCCCCGGAGGAGCTCATCGCCTGCAAGGTGAACGTGTAGTTCCCTGGGCCGACCGCTCCCGTCCCATCCCATGGGATGGTGAACACGAACGGGAACCAGTTCTTCCATTGCTCCTTCCATTGCTCCCTCGTGACCCCGGGTGGGATCTCGGCCGGATCTATTATATCGAGGTCGACTATCTGCGTCCTCTTCGCGCTATAATCCACCGCCTTCGGATACTTTTCATAAACGGCCCCACCATAAGGGGGCCCTGCCGGATTCGTTGGGTTAAGCGGTTTCAGATAGTAGTTCTCGAAGGAGAAGCCTGCCGGAATTCCATCCCCCTTGTATGGCTCCTCCACCCATTTCTTCTCCGTATCGCTCCACGTATACTCGTATCTCTGAACCATAACCTGTGCTACTTTTGCACCCGTTGGGGAAAATATGTTTATGGAGACGTATCGAACCGGCTTGTCCAGATAGTAATCTATCAATACCTTGTCCTTTATGTTGTCCCCATCTGGCGAGAACGGGTTTGGGGCGACCTCCACGATGGACAGCCCTATGGGCTCCGATATCCTCAGAACCCCCCCGGCCAGGATCCCTATTACGTCCTCCGGTATTCTGTTCCCCGCAAGGTCTACCGTCCCCGAGAAGCTATATACGTAGCTTCCGGGAGGGAGGGGTGATAGGGTTGAGTCCTTGCCGTCCCAGAAGACGATGTTGTCCCCCGCCTTCATGAGATCCCCGCTTATCAATCTCCTGAGAAGTGCTCCGGTTACCGGGTCCCTTATATCGAGCTGGACCTTCGATGGTTCCGTTAAGGTGAACTTTATGGACACCGATTTATGGATTTCCGGAACGAATGGGTTTGGGGATACGGATATGTTCTCGATCCTCGGCATGGTTTTATCGGCAACGGCCGATCCTAAAGGACTTGGGGCCGACTCAACCCCTCCTACGACGGCGGTCACGAGGTAATAATACCTGGTTCCATCAAACGTCTGGGATGATGGGATCTCAAAAGGATCGCCATCCACCCATTTCGTCTTGGTTGTGGTTGGGGTGGTGGTTCTCGATATATACGATGGTGGCTTTATTAAAAACCTATCCTCGAGAGGAAAATCCTGGAATACCGCCCTATATATGTTATATCCGGATGCGCCGGGGACCGCATCCCATGAAAGGAAGATCCTTCCATCTGGGCCGGGGGTGGCGTTAAGGGAAGCCGGTCCCTCGATCTTCTGTGCTGATACCCATCCTGCCGAAAGGACGAGTAGGATCAAAGCCATAGGAAAAGTTCTCACGTGGATCTCCTCCTTCCAAGCCTCTCCAAATCCAATTATGCGGATCATCTTCATTATACCCCAATATTGCTTTCCCTGTCAACGGCTATTCGGGAGAGCCTGACTGCGTTACCCACAATAGGGAATTCGGAATTGAAAAGATGGGATGGATGAGTTAGATTGCGAATTGCGAAATGTGAATTGCGGAATTGAAAAAATCGTAGGGGCAACCCCCTGTGGTTGCCCAAAAAATTAGGGCAGGCACGGGGGCCTGCCCCTACGAGGACCACGAGGATCGTTGCGGTCTGCCTCCTGAGTGCATCTATCCCGATCCTCCCTTCCCGAGTATAATAGAGATCAACTCCTCATGCCTCCTCGAAGCGTTCTCCTCCATCTTGGCAAGGATCTCTCCCATCTTGGCAAGGGTATCATCTATCTTGGCGAGGGTGCCATCCATCTTGGCGAGGATCGCCGTATGCCTCTCGTCCATCTTAGTGAGGGCATCATCAATCCTGACAAGGATCGCCGTATGCCTCTCGTCCATCTCCCTTATCATCTCGTTTGTCCTCTGAAGTCCTATCCTTATATGCCTGCCATTTAGGAATGCCACGACCGTTATGAAGAATCCCAAGATCGTGGCAAACACAGCAGCTTGTGCAAGAAGTTGAAGCCATGTCATATCATATCACCCCCCTCCCGATCCTCCCTTCCCGAGCATAATTGAAATCCACCCCTCATGCCTCCTTCAAGCGTTCTCTTCCCCATCTTGGCGAGGATCGCCGTATGCCTCTCGTCCATCTCCCTTATTATCTCGTTTGTCCTTTGAAGTTCTATCCTTATAATGCCTGCTATTTAGAAATGCCACCACTATTATGAAGAATCCCAAGATCGTGGCAAACACAGCAGCTTGTGCAAGGAGCTGAAGCCATGTCATATCATATCACCCCCTTTAACCCTTCGACCCTGCATGGCTCACTATAAAGGAACACTACTTAGTAAGGCGACCGCCCATAATCGCTAACCTCCCCATATATCTCTCACCATAAGGATTCGTGATGCAGTATATGTAAACCCCACTTCCAACCATATTCCCATTCTTGTCCTTCCCATCCCATATCGCCACCCCATCTGCTACCCCATCTCCATCAGGCTCCTCTATCCTCATTATAAGCTGCCCTGCAACGTTGTAGATCCTTATCGTCGCCCTATCGGTCAGCTTCTTCCTCGGATCCGTCGGATGGCCAAAGTAAACAACCTGGCCCTTCCAAGGATTAAATGGATTTGGATACACGAGGACGTTCTCAAGCCTCTGAGCAACCGTCGGCTTCCCAATGAGGATATAGATGGATAGATGTGAGATCTGAGCTGACACAGCATTCCCTGATGGATCGACATTAGAACCAGGAACCTCCTTCCATAACCCATCCTCTATCGTGTTTATCCTAAGGCTTGTCTCGCTCAGCGCAGGGCTTGTCCCATCAACGGATCCGTCCTGGTCATTATCAGGATAATGGATGGTAAGGGTTGCAGGACCATTGAGCTCCAATATCCGGTTCCCATCGCTATCATATGCTTTGATCTCAACCATTGAGCTGCGAATCCCATACCATCCCTTCGGATATTGTGGAATCTCGACGATCCCTGGATTCGGATTTATCACTATCCACCCATCCTTTGGGAGACAAAGGGGTGGGATCTCCACCTCTACCCTGCCATCTTTGCTCTTTACCATCGTCCTCTCATCATGCTTTGCAAGGAATCCGACGACGATGAGGAACTCCCTTTTATCGATCTGCTGAGGCATGTAGGAATCCCTCACCTCAACGGTGAAGCTAAACAACCCTGAATCCTTTGGAACTCCTGATATAATGCCCTTTCCTGGATCGAGGACCAATCCAGGTGGGAGATCTCCACCAACTATGCTCCATGTGTAAGGTGGAATACCTCCTTCTGCAGATAGATCCTGGGAATAAGATGCACCCTGAACGCCGTTCTCGATCTTCTCCGTTATGACACGAAGTTGTGGATTGATCGTTATTGAAATATCCCTCCTCTCCTTCTGCTGAGGAGTTCCTTTGTCCTGGACTTGAACGGTGAAGCTAAACAACCCTGAATCCTTTGGAACACCTGATATAATGCCCTTTTCCGGATCGAGGACCAATCCAGGTGGGAGATCTCCACCTGCTATGCTCCATGTATAAGGTGGAATACCTCCTTCCGCAGATAGATCCTGGGAATAAGATGCACCCTGAACGCCGTTCTTAACCCTCTCCGTTATAACACGAAGCTTTGGGTTGATCGTTATTGAAATATCCCTCCTCTCCTTCTGCTGAGGAGTTCCATTGTCCTGGACTTGAACGGTGAAGCTAAACAACCCTGAATCCTTTGGAACACCTGATATAATGCCCTTTTCCGGATCGAGGACCAATCCAGGTGGGAGATCTCCACCAACTATGCTCCATGTATAAGGCGGAACACCACCTGTCGCAGATAGATCCTGGGAATAAGATGCACCCTGAACTCCGTTCTTAACTTCTTTCGTTATAATCGCTAAAGGAGCTGCCCGAGTGGTGAAGCTCCAAAGGGGACCTTCGGAAGCAAATCCACGGTTATCAACCGCTATAACCCTCCAGTAATAAGTAGTCCTCGGCTCAAGCCTCCCAGGACTCCAGATGATAGAGCTAAGGGCAGCATCATACGGCCCTACCTCGGCCTTTAACGGAGGATCCTGCTCAGCCCCTATATAAACCCTGTAGCTTACAGACTTGGCAGAAGGATCGGGAGAACCTCCAGACCAACGAAGAACGGTGTCGATTGGCACTTCCGTTTCACCTGGCATAGGAACGGGATTGGAAGGAGAGGTAGGAGGAGATGCAGTGACTGTCTCCTCAAACTTCCCATCACCGTCTGCATCCTTCTGCACCGTCACCCCTCCCTTCCCTTGGGATAGGGTATCCCAGTCAACGGAGTATTGATGGATCGCTCCAGATGAAATGGGAACATTGGCCACAGCCAGAAGCTTCACATCCCCTTCGTGGCTACGGGCTATCTCGAGGTCATAGGAGCCCGAGCCCGTTCCAGCTACCTCGTAAGTGTAAAGGTCTGAGGAAGGAGAAAGGATTGCAACAAGCCCATCGCTATACAGGGAATTGGGGATCTCTTCCCTCACTTCTCCGTGAACCAAGCCTGTTACCCTTCCCTCGGAGTCGTAAACGCGAAGTTCACCCGGACTGCAGAGGTGAGCTATCAGGCTGTCCTCTATATCTACCTGTCGAGGAGCTACATGGAACTTGAATAAACCCGCGTTGCTTTCCCCCGCAGTGGTCGTTACAGTGACAAGTAGCTCGAATGTGGGACATAAGTCCACATCTATAAACCAACTAAGGCCAGGAATGGCCTCCATCCCAATGGCAATAAAAAGCTTGCCGTAATTAACGAGCAGGGAGGAGTTTTCGTCATATTCCCATACTATCTTCTTCTGGAACTTCTCGGTTGCCTTCTTGATAAGCCGAGATGCAGCCCACTTAAAAAGGGGTTTGGCTGTCCACTTGATGAGGGATTCGCTTACTTTTACAGCAAACATCAATATTGCGAACAGCTGTTTCACCTCGCTTAGCCCCATTCCATAGTCTTCGGGAGCTTTCACCGTGATCTTATCGTTTTGCCAGGAGACAATGCCTTCGGTCCCGTACTCACCTATTCGAGTTAACCCGATGGTTACGTAAGAATGAAAGGGCGGGACCAAGCTTCCAGGAGGCACATAGCCAAGACGCTCGTGGCCAAAGTTTTTGCCAAAAATGGTTATTTCAGTGCCCGCATCTCCGAAGGACGGGTTAATGCTCTCAACAACAGGCTTCTCGTAAATGAACTCCACACAGTTACTAACCGGCTTATCATAAAACCACGCCAGTGCCACCTCGGCGCTGTTACCCTTCTTGAGAGGTCCCAGCCCCAGCACGGGAACTCGGCAGACCACTTCGGTATCGCTTGCTGATAGTATCTCAGCGGAACCTGTGTTATAGTGATTATTCGGATCGCGAAAAACCACGTTGCGGACCTTGGAAAGGATTTTGTTGAAACCTACACCCCTCAGAGTTACCGTGTCGCCAGCTACGCCGGAATTCGGGATAATCCGGAGGATATACGGCTCCGAAACGCCTTGGGGTAGGACGATAATGTCCTTTGTCCTGTCCTTGTCGGTAAGCCCTGAAGCGAGTTCAATACCGGTATTCCACTCATTCTCCTTTGTTCGGTAAGCGCAGAAGAAATGGTAATAACCGGCAGCATCCGGTAAAACCATAAGTTGGTCGTATGTGTAAGATAGGCCAGGCTCAAGCGTGACAGTGACAGAAGGGAAATCGGGGTAACCGCCCCCTGGAAGTTCTCCCTCGTTGAATCTCCCTCCTACCAGCAAAGATAGTGTTATGGGTCCACCTCCAACGTTTTTTATCGTGAACTTGGCCTCTATCAGATCTCCTACCTCGTATCTGTCTTTAACTGGAAGTATCTGGAGAGGGGTAGCAAGGACTATTTTACCCACATATTCTTGTTTCGGCCCAGGCCCAAACTTGACTACAAAGGCATCACACCATCCTGCTTCTTTCTGTCCTGGCAGGGTTCTCTCTGTATAACCCACCACGTATACATTCCCCGCCATGTCCACGGATACACCATATGCAGAATCGCCCCATTCAGTTCCGAACTGTCTTGTCCATATCTCATTCCCATTGCTATCATATTTGCGAACAAAGGCCCCTCCTGCTTCTTTCTGTCCTGGCAGGGTTCCACCTGCATAACCCACCACGTATACATTCCCCGCCATGTCCACGGATACACCTTCCGCAGAATCCCAATTTTCCGTTCCGAACTGTCTTGTCCATATCTCATTCCCATTGCCGTCATATTTGCGAACAAAGGCATCATGCCCTCCTGCTTTTTTCTGTCCTGGCAGGGTTCCCCCTGTCTCACCCACCACGTATACATTCCCCGCCATGTCCACGGATACACCATACGCAACATCCTCCTCTTCCGTTCCGAACTGGCGGATCCACTGGATCTCCTGTGCGAAGGCCATGGGGAAAAGGAATAAAGACAATAGGCCTGTCAACAGCAAGCCCATCCCTTTACCTCCCGAACACACGCTTCTTCTTAACACCATCTCATATCCCTCCTTCACGGAAATCCCTAAGCAATAGCGCTTGGCATATCTCAGCCTCCTCAGCCTATTTTACTATTACCGCTATGGAAATGTCAAGGCTTTTTTCATCATTGGGCAGGTAACTGCTCTCTTCATTTTACTGGGTTTTGTTTGGCAAGGCTCCCGTTGCTTCAAGCAAGCGGCAGGCATAGGGAATTCCGGTTGTGGCCTCCTGTCAGCCGCGCTACTCAAAGGGAAGGGATCCAGAATCTCCTCTCGCTTCATCTTAAAATCGCCTCGAGGATTTCTACCATATCATCACGGTATTGCGGAGAAGCAAGGGCAAAAGCCCGGACGACCTCGAAGAGGATCTCGGAGGATGGCCTCCATCTCACGACCTCATTGGGCCGAGCAGTCCTTCCGAGCAGGTCTTCCCCTTCGATCAACTCCTGCACTGGAATGAAGAGATAAGCCATCGGTTGAGCCCGGACACCTTTCTGCTGGGGCTTGAACTCTACCTCGATGCAGATGTTATGCTTCAAATCTTTGTGCAGAATGGGATGCCTTCTGTAGATGATCTTAGAGCCCTCGAAGACCTGCCTTGTGGCAATCCTTTGAATCTTGTATCGATCGCTAAAGAAGTTCCGCTGCGAGCGAAGTTCCTTTCCGAGCTCTTCCAGCTCTTGCCTCTTGATCAACTTATTTTCGTAGCCCAGTTGCAGTAATCGAGATATCTCGATATATGATATTTGCCATTCCAATAGGTCACCTTCAGCTAAAGGGGCACTTCTTGTTGCCAATGGTTCATGCCCTCTCTTGGCTCGCACTTTGCCACTGGGGGTCGTCAACGGCAAGTAACAGATGAGACCATCATCCCACGCGACCAGGGGTTTCGGCCTTGGCATAAGAGAGCCTCCCCTGAAGTAAGGCTTCCAGCTCCGTTACGGCTTCGGCAAGCGCATCTTTTGCCTTCCGCCGTGCCTCTTCCTGTGCGCCGATAGCCTGATCGTGGAGACGGCGATATAACTGGTCGAATCGCTCTTGCACTGCACGAGTTGGCACGGGAACGAGCACCGTCTCCAGCGCATTCTGGGGGATGTTCACCGTTCCCACCCCTCTCTTCAGTCGCTCGATCTGGACCTTGAAGAACTTCGTGGCCGCATAGAGTGCGAAATATCCGGGTAGAACCCCCTCTTTGAACCTCATGATGTAGATATAATCGTCCGCGATCCCGCACTCCTCATCATTTAGAACAACCGCAACGCGGCCCGCACACCCAACCCCCACACGCACGAAGAGCACATCTCCCACCTGAGTTCGGGCGGCTTTCTTATCCATCGGACCGCCCGGTTGAACGAAGCGGTGCCCAGCTCTTTGGAAATCGAGCCCTAAGGGGGTTATCGCCGAGGCCCCGATGAAGCGGATTCCCGAGGAAGTGAACCGGCGTCTCGGCCCATATTCGGTCTGACCAGTCCTTATGCTCTCCAGGAGACGAGAGAGCGGGATAAGTGGGATAGAGGGATCGATCTCCTTCAGCACATCTGGCATCGGGAGATGGAATCCTACCGACATATTCTTCTGTAATGCCTGCAGCGGTTTCCAGAGGGCGAAATCCATCTCTCTCTGACCTTCGTCGGCATAGAGTTTTATCAGCTCGTCCAAATCGTCTTCGTCATCGGCCATGGCGAGGAAGACCGGCCAGGAGGCGTTCATCGCGGGACAAGGCCATTCCTTGCGGGCTATTAAGATACTCGTTTTGGCGGGGAAGAAGCGCCGCGAGAGGCCGATCACCGCGAGGGGCAAAAGGTGAGAGAGGATGTAATCGCGCACCGGCTGCATGGGAAGCGAGGCGAAGATCCCCTCGGGCAAGATAATGGCTATCAGCCCTCCTGGCTTGGCGATCCTTGTAAACTTTTCCAAGAAGAGGACCTCCGGCGCTTGGCTAACCCGCCCCCTGCCCAGGGTGAACCGGCTGAGGACAGAGCGGTCTTTAATCCGCCCGAACTTCGCGCTGAATGGAGGATTGCCAACCACAAAATCCGCGAAGGATTCCAGCGGGATTGTTAGACCGTTGGCTTGGCGGAGTTCTACCGTTGGAGGGACCTTATCCGCAAGGCCTCCCAGAACATCGCCGTCGATATCGACGCCCACAATATGCTTGAACCCTGCTGCCACCAGCTCTTTCAGGAATACGCCATCGCCACAGGCGGGATCGACCGCCACGCCCTTAGGAATGCCGACCACCTCAGCCCAAGAGACCATGAAGCGAGCGACAGCCAATGGGGTGAAGAACTGCCCTAAGACCTTCCTCTTAGAGGCAAAATGCTTCGCCTTTTGCGAAGGAGGACCGGGCTCGATGAACAACCTCAACTGCTGATCGGACATCCTGCCATCTCCCATCGGCTTGAACAGTGTTCCACGCCATTACCGGGACGATCAACCTTAACTCCCGCTTGCGAAGTGTTCCACTTCGCAAGTGGAATACCATCCTTTAGATCCTTAGAAGGGAGCCTGAGCTCAACCTCCTTGCCGCTTTCAATGTCGATTTCGGCTCAGCATATCCTTATCTCGGCCCAGGCCCAAACTTGACTACAAAGGCATCATATCCTCCTACTTTTTTCTGCCCCGGCAAAGCTCCCCTTGTCCAACCCACTACATAGACATTTCCCTCCACGTCCACGGATACACTATATGCATAATCCCAACCTTTCGTTCCGAACTGCCTCGTCCATATCTCATTCCCATTGCTATCATATTTGCGAACAAAGGCATCACGCCATCCTGCTTTTTCCTGTCCTGGCAGGGTTCCCTCTGTCCAACCCACCACGTATACATTCCCCGCCATGTCCACGGATACACCATCCGCAGAATCCCAATTTTCCGTTCCAAACTGGCGGATCCACTGGATCTCCTGTGCAAAGGCCATGGGGAAAAGGAACAAAGACAATAGGCCTGCCAACAGCAAGCCCATCCCTTTACCTCTCAGCACCATCTCATATCCCTCCTTCGTGGAAATCGCCAAGCAACAGCGCTTGGCATATCTCAGCCTCCTCAGCCTGCTCCTAATTTTACCATAACCGTCATGGAGATGTCAAGGATTTCGTAAATAACGCTTTGACTGCGTTACCCACAATAGGGAATTCGGAATTGTAGGGGCAACCCCCTGTGGTTGCCCAAAAAATCAGGGCAGGCACGGGGGCCTGCCCCTATGAGGACCACGAGGATCGTTGCGGTCTGCCTCCTGAGTGCATCTATCCCGATCCCCCCTTCCCGAGTATAATAGAGATCAATTCCTCATGCCTCCTCGAAGCGTTCTCCTCCATCTTGGCAAGGATCTCTCCCATCTTGGCAAGGGTATCATCTATCTTGGCGAGGGTGCCATCCATCTTGGCGAGGATCGCCGTATGCCTCTCGTCCATCTCCCTTATCATCTCGTTTGTCCTCTGAAGTCCTATCCTTATATGCCTGCCATTTAGGAATGCCACGACCGTTATGAAGAATCCCAAGATCGTGGCAAACACAGCAGCTTGTGCAAGGAGCTGAAGCCATGTCATATCATATCACCCCCTTTAACCCCGAGGCCCTGTATGGCTCACCGCAAAAGAAATAAGCCAGTCCTTTAGGCCTTGTGAACTCCAGTTCCCCTGTCGTCGGATCCAACCTCAGCCCGATGGATTCCAATGCCTCTACACCGATAACAGCCCGGGCCCCCTCGAAGGTTATGCTTATTGCCGGTGCTTCTACCCCCTTGATCTTTATCGCTACCCCATAAGCTTTGGCCTTGATCTTTTGCCCATCCCCTATCTCTACCTCAACTTCCCCTGGAATCCTTGCGGCTCCCACTTCCTCCAGGATCTTCTCCGGCAAAACTGTGTAAGTAGCCCCTGTATCAATAAGCACTTCCTTCAGCTCCATAGCACCTCTATCCCCTCTCACCGTCATATCTGTATATAGATGCCCCATTTTCCTACTCCCTTCCTCAGACCCGAGATTGCAGATAACGTTAGAAGTTATGCAGTTGATTACGGCCTTCCTTCCACAAAATAGTAATAACACAAAGAGGAGAGTTTTGTCAAGAGTGACTGTGCTATCCGCATGACTGGGTTACCCTAAATGGAATTCGGAATTGAAAAAATCGTAGGGGCAACCCCCTGTGGTTGCCCAAAATCTCCGTATTTCACCTTTCGCAATTCGCCTTCCGCCTTTCGCAATTTGTTTTTCGCCTTTCCCAATTTCTCATCCGATGGGATTACGATGTTTCCCGATGAATAATCCCTTCGGGAGGATGCCGAGGAGAACCGGGATGAACGCCAGGGCTATAGGAAGGAGCCCAAAGGCGATCATGTCGGTCCTCCCAGATATGAGAAGTGGAAAGCCTATTATGGCCGCATTAAATGTATAATGCGCGCTGATGAGCGAAAGGAGGTCTACCTTAAGGAATATAAGCCCATATATAACCCCTGTTATGCTCACCTCTATGACCCTCAAGTAGAAAGGGGATGTGATATAGCCGGCATGAAGGGTCGCCCATATGATGGCCGGGACCAGGATGGCGATCCAGGTCCTGCGAAACCTCCATACCATCGCGCTTATCGCGAATAGCCTGAAAAGCGCCTCCTCCGTTGTCGCGGGGACAAGCCCGGAAAGGAGCGGGGTCAGGAACGGAAGGTATGTCCCCATCATATTGGAGTAACGAGGAAGGATCGGTATCCATATGCCGAAATAATCGTATCTCGAAGCCAGGAGCCCCGCAACGGAGATAAGTCCGAGGGCGAGGAACGCTAAGGATATCCCTCTTAGGACCGCCATCCCGGCGAGGAAAACGGGATCCCCCTCCCCCCATACGAGCTTCCCCCTCCCGAACGCCTTCCTCGAAACCCAATCCCCCGCAGCTCCTGCCACGATTATCACCATAAGGGCGAGAACGCCTTCTTGGAGAAAGGAATAGGTCCAATCCCAGATGAAGGTCAAGAGCTTTTCCGATGTGGGATACACCGATAAGGCTATCGGGATCCAGTTTACAGCATCCGCTACGATGAGCCCGAATGCCAAGCCACCTATTACGGCAAGGGGCCTTATGCGAAGCTCGTCCCTCTTATACATCCTCGCAACGAAAACCCCTGCCCAGAGGAGGAGGACGGCCGAGAGCATCATCCCTATCCCGTAGATCGTCCTGGAGAACGCCCTCTCCATATGGAAGGATCTCGAGAAATCCTCGGGGATCTTGAGCCAAACGTTGTAATAGGAGATGGAGCTTCCGGATACCCCGACGCTTATCCTCATACACGCCTTGAGCTTCCTTCCGGAAAGCGTAAGGGGTCGTTCCCATGTGAAGATATGATCCGTCCTCCTCGCCTTCCTTTCCGTGGAAACCCCTTGGAAGGAATAGCCTTTCAGGCTTCCCCCAAGTAGCGAGACGGCATTTTCGGCGATGGACCTGGCGGCCTCCACCGGGAGATCGCCTCCCGGCGCATCCTCATGGAGGATCCGTTCCAGGAAAACGATGTTACCGACGGGGCTTATCCCGAACCCGTATTCTTCCTTCTCACCTTCCTTAAAGAACCTCACATACCAGTGCCATATGGGGACTATGTCCTCTTTCATTACCTCGTTCACGGAGAAAAGGGGGAGGGTTCTCTGGAGGTAATAGGATTCCATCTTCCTCTCCCTGAAGGTCGCACATACGATGAAGCCCCTCGTATCCCATCCCATCCTGGAGGCCAGATCCCTTGCAATCCTTATAGCCTCTTTCCTCGATACCTTCATATCTATTGAAGCTATTGGGAAGGCATATTTGCAAAGGGATAGGAAGGCGAGGAATCCAATGAGACCTAAAAGGAAGAGGATCAAATGAAGGGTTTTAATCCTCGGGCTCAATCCCTTCTATCTCCTCCACCTCCATCCTCGACATCGCATCTAAGATAAGCCCCTCGAGATTCAAGGAGGACTCGGCTTGATCCAATTGATCCGGCGATGCATGTGTTGCCGGATGCCTTGGGATGAAGAGGGAACAACAATCCTGGTGAGGGAGTATGGATATATCGTATGTCCCTATCCTCTTGGCCTGGTTTATTATCTCCTCCTTATCCTCCCCGATAAGGGGTCTGAGGATAGGGATGGAGACCGCGGAGCTTATGGCGATGATGTTATCCAACGTTTGCGAGGCGACCTGCCCGAGGCTATCCCCGGTAACTATGGCCTTAGCCCCCTCCATCCTCGCCACCCTCTCCGCTATCCTCAGCATCATCCTCCTGTATAGGAGGACCCTGAGAAGGGGAGGGGTTTTCCCCATTATCTCCTTCTGAACATCTATAAAAGGGACGAGGTAGAGCCTGGACCCGAGCTGATGCCTGGAGAGGATCCTGACTATCTCCCTAACCTTTTCCAGGGATGCCAGGTCCGTATAAGGATGGCTGTGGAAATGGATGAAGGAAAGTTCGAGCCCCCTTTTCATCACCTTGAACGAGGCAACGGGAGAATCTATCCCACCGGAGAGCATGGAGATGGCCTTCCCTCCCGTTCCCGTTGGGAGGCCTCCGGGCCCCTTGAACTTCTCGAGGTATACGAATGCCGATCTCTCCGTTATCTCTATGTAACATGTGATGTCGGGATTACACATATCGGCCTTTGCCCCCGTGTTGGCTATGAGATAGGCTCCAACCTCCCTGTTTACCTCCATAGATGTTAGGGGGAACCGTTTATCGGACCTTTTTGTATCCACCTTCAACGTGGAGAACTCCTTCCCCTTTATCATCTCGAGGGAGAGGGATTTTATAGCATCCATATCGAGGGGGCATTCCCTGGCATGGGCGATATACGATATCCCGAAGAGGTATGAGAGCCTCCTTATAGCCTCCCCGGCTATCTCCAGATCGTCCGGGAGGTATACGAGGATCCTCCCCCCTATCCTCCTTAGCGGGGCAGGATATAACCCTCTCAACGCCTTCCTCGCATTCTCGATGAGCTTGTTCTCGAAGACAACCCTATTCTTCCCCTTAAGCCCTATCTCGTGATAATGTATTATCGCTACGTTCCTGTGCATAGCCTCCCCTTCCAGGATCGCCCTTATACTCCCACGATCAGCCCGAGAAGCTTCCTAATGGACGCCTTTTTCAAAACGGCCTTAAGCAGGTCCATATGCCAATCGAACCTCACCTTGCTCCTGACGATGGATATCATCTCATCCGTTCCCATGATCCCGAAAAGCGCCTCCATACGGCGGTCATCTAAGGAGGCGAACGCCTTCCTCATCCTACCCCCTATCCTTATCTCCCTCCATATCTCCTCCTTCCATCTCCTCTCATACCTTGAGAGGAAGGATCCGTCGAACCTCCATGCCTTGAATGCCTCTGAAACGGCCTCCGCAGCCGCCTCCGCCCCTATAAGCCCGTAATAGATACCACCACCCGTTGTGGTCTTGACCTGGGATGCCGCCTCCCCCACCGCCAAGACCCTATCCGAAAACGTTCTCCCTGAAAGCCCTTGGGCTACAGGCCTCATCGATATCCTGGAATCCATATCCCCTCCCGATATCCTTGAGATAAGGGCCTTGAGGTATGGGACCGGATCTCTGGACGTCATGATCCCAACCCTTGAGAGGCCGCCAGGGCATGGGATACGCCATCCGAAAGCGTCGGGAGCTACATCCCTCCCGACGAAAACCTCCACATATCCAAGCCCTTCCATCCCAAAAGGCATCGAAACCTGAGCCCCTCTTAGGAACTCCTTTGGAACGCCAAGCCCAAGATCCCTGTGCAGGATATATTTAGGGCCTGTAGCCAATATGCAGATCTTTGCCCTCCACCCCTCTATACCCTGGGGCCCTTCCACAAAAACCGCGAGATCCTCCTTACGACGCTCTATCCTCTTTACGGTCGATCCCTTCTTCAAAAACACCCCTTTGCCCTCCGCATCCCTCGCGAGATCCATATCGAAACCGGATCTGTCCAGGATATAGGCGAGGGGCTCGGGATGGCGGTATGAAAGGACGGAACCATGTGGGGAGATGAAACGAACCTCATCGATCTCCCCAAGGATCGATCCCGTTGGGAGCTCAAACCTCCTAAACGCCTCCACCCCGAGGATCCCGGCGCATACAACCCCTTCCCCTATCTCCTCCTTGGACTCGAAGAGGACGACATTAAACCCCTTATCCGCTATGAGCGCCGATGCGAAGAGGCCCGAAGGTCCCCCTCCAACGACAACGACATCAGAGCTTTTGTTCATTACCCCATGGATACCTCGAAGGTCTCGTCGAGGTGCTCTGCCAAGACGAACTTGAGCTCATCCCTTACTTGTTGCGGTATATCCAAAAGGTCCTTCTCGTTATCCTTTGGAAGTATGACGGTCTTTATCCCGGCCCTATGGGCCCCCAGGACCTTCTCCTTCACACCTCCAACGGCCAATATCTTCCCCCTTAGCGTTATCTCCCCGGTCATCGCAACATCCTTCCTCACAGGCCTCTTGCAGAGCGCTGAGAGCAAGGCGGTGGCTATCGCGACCCCGGCGGATGGTCCATCCTTCGGGATAGCCCCCTCCGGGACGTGGATATGGATGTCCGTGCTGCTGAACACGGAATCCTCTATCCCAAACCTGGAGGAATTGGACCTTATATACGATAGGGCTGCCCTCGCAGATTCCTTCATCACCTCTCCAAGGGATCCGGTGAGTATAAGCTCCCCCTTCCCGGACATGAGCGAGACCTCTATGAAGACTATGTCCCCTCCAACAGGGGTCCAAACGAGCCCTGTGGCCGTCGCTATCTCGTCCTTTTCCCCCGCCGTCCCGTATTTGAACTTAGGAGGTCCGAGATACGATGTGATGTTCTCCTCGGTCACGCAGAACGATTTCGCATCCGTGCCTTCTGCAACCGCCCTCGCAACCTTCCTCATTATGGATGCGAGCTCCCTCTCAAGGTTCCTAACCCCCGCCTCCCTCGTGTATTCCCTTATTATCCTCCTTATCGCACCGTCCGTTATCTCGAGATCTACCTCTGAAAGCCCGTTCTCCTCCTTCCCCCTTGGTATCAGGAATCCCTTGGCTATGTTTAGCTTCTCTTCCTCCGTATATCCCGGTATCTCTATGACCTCGAGCCTATCCTTTAAAGCCGGGGGGACAGGATCGAGGAAGTTGGCGGTCGTTATGAAAAGGACCCTCGAGAGGTCGAATGGGACGCCGAGGTAGTGATCGGTAAAGGAGTTATTCTGCTGTGGATCGAGGACTTCCAAGAGGGCGGAGGAAGGATCTCCTCTGAAATCGATCCCAAGCTTATCTATCTCGTCGAGCATGAATACTGGGTTATTGGACTCGGCCTTCCTTATCCCCTGTATTATCCTCCCGGGGAGTGCCCCGACATACGTCCTCCTATGTCCCCTTATCTCGGCCTCGTCCCTCATCCCGCCAAGTGAGATCCTGACGAACTTCCTTCCAAGGGCCCTGGCTATGGACTGTCCGAGGGATGTCTTCCCGACCCCTGGGGGTCCGACGAAACAGAGGATAGGCCCCTTTGGATCCTTCTTCAGCTTCCTGACGGCCAGGTATTCGAGTATCCTATCCTTAACCTTCTGGAGGTTGTAATGGTCTTCGTCTAATATCTGTGCTGCCCTCGTTATATCGAGGTTATCTTCCGTCCCCTTATTCCATGGGAGGGAAACAAGCCAGTCGAGATATGTCCTGGAGACCGTGTATTCGGCGGAAGCAGGGGGCATCATGGCGAGCTTCTGGAGTTCCCTCTCCGCCTCCTTCCTGGCCACCTCCGGCATCCCCGATTCCTCTATCAACCTCTTGAGCTCCTCTAACTCCGAGCCCCTCTGGTCTATGATCCCAAGTTCCCTCTGTATTGCTTCGAGCTCTTGCCTCAAGAAATACTCCCTCTGGTTCTTCCCAACCTCCGCCTCGACCTCCGACTGTATCTTGTTCCCGATCTCGAGTATTTCGAGCTCCCTCGTCAAATACCTCACGAGCTTCATCAAACGCTCCTTGAGCTCTATCGTGGACAGGAGCTCCTGCTTCTCCCTGAACCTAAGCCCCTTTGGGATGTTCGCGGCTATGTAATCGGCCATCTTGGCCCTGTCCTCTATGTTCATCGCTATGGTCATCGCATCCTCGGAGACGGATGAATACTGGAGGACCTTTTGGAATAGCCTGAGGACGCTCCTCGTCAACCCCTCTATCTCTATATCATCCTCCGGATACCTTTCCTCCACCACCTCAACCTCGCACCTTATATAAGGCTGGTAGGAGACAAGGGACTTCAATATCGCCCTCGATATCCCCTGGACGAGTATCCTCATGGATCCATCCGGAAACCTCAAAGACCTCATTATTATCGATATCGTCCCGACCTCATGTATGTCCTCCAACTTCGGATCCATGACGTTCTTGTCCCTCTGTGCAAATACCCCGATTATCCTATCCCCGGCAAGTGAGTCTTCAACAAGCTTTAGGGATTTAGGCCTCATTACCAATATAGACTGAGGGGTTCCGGGGAAGACAACCATCTCCCTCACGGGAAGTATTGGAAGGACCGACGGGACCTTCAGCCCCTCCACATCCATATACCTCTTCCTCCTCTTTTTAGCCTGTGTCTTCCCACGGGACTCCGCCTCTTCGGCCATCTTCCTTAGGACCTTATCGGAAAGCGGTTCCCTTTTCCCTCCCACGTCCTCTCACCCCCTATTCCTTCCTACCTCCCATGAGCCAGGAGAGCCATATGCTCGCCTCATAGAGCAAGATAAGGGGAACGGCCATAAGGCTCATCGTCACAGCATCTTGGGTAGGGGTTATTATAGCAGCAGCTAAAAATATCCCAAGTATCGCATATTTCCTCCTCTTCTTTAACCCATTTACCGATGTTATACCAACCTTTGTTAGGAAGATGAGGACCAGGGGAAGCTCGAACACGATCCCAAATGCAAGGGTCATCCAGCTCATGAAGGATAGGTAATCCCCTATCCTAAGCATGGGCTTAAGGCTTGTCCCCCCTATAAGGAGGAGGACCCTTAGGGCGAGATGGGATACGAGGAGATACCAGAAGAGGGTCCCTATTAAGAAAAGGAGAAGGGAAGCCCAGAAGAAACGGGATATATACTTCCTCTCTTCCTTTTTAAGCCCTGGGGCTACGAAAGCCCAGAATTCGTAACCCCAAACGGGGAAGGATAGGATAGCTCCGGAAGCTATGGAGACCTTAAGCTGCGCCATGAAGGCTTCGACGGGGCTTAAGAAGACGAGCTCCTTCACAAGGCCTTCGAGAGGCCACATGAGGATCGCTATGAGCTTCGATACGAACGCATAGCTTATAACCGTCCCTATTCCGATGGCGACCAGCGATACGATTATCCTGTGCCTCAGCTCCTCGAGATGCTCTACAAAAGGCCTCTCCTCGTCCTCCCCTATCCTCCTCCCAAATATCACCTCGATAAACCTAAAAGGGCCTTGCCAAATGCATCAACCCCTCTCCTTCTTCCATGCCGAACATTATGTTCATGTTCTGAACCGCCTGCCCCGCCGCCCCCTTGCCGAGGTTATCTATGGCACCAGTTATTATGACGGATCCCTCAGACCTCCCCCTGTAAACCGATATATCGCAGAAGTTCGTCCCGACAACGTTCCTGACCTCAACCCCCTTCCCAGGTCCCAAAATCCTTACAAACGCCCTTCCTTTGTAGAAATCCTTGTATAGAGCGGGGAGGTCCGCAACATCGTTCTTAAGCCTCGCATATATCGTAGTGAATATCCCCCTCCTCATCGGGAGGAGGTGTGGGACGAAATCCACGGATACCCTCGCCCCGGCTATCCTCGATAGCTCCTGTTCCATCTCAGGGACATGCCTGTGATCCGCAACCCTGTATGCCTCGACGTTCTCATCGCATTCGCAGAAATGGGTGGTCTGGGTCGGGCTCCTCCCCGCCCCAGAAACCCCAGACATGGAACATACCGATATGCCGGATGTCTCCACGATCCCGTTGGAGAGGAGGGGGGCGAGGGATAGTATAACGACGGTGGGATAACACCCGGGGTTAGCAACAAGGGATGCATCCGCTATCATGCTCCGGTTCACTTCCGGAAGGCCATAAACAGCGGTTTCCAGGAGTTCCGGCGCCTCGTGCCTTATCCCATACCATCTCTCGTATTCCCCGGGATCCTTAAGCCTGAAGTCCGCCCCGAAATCCACAACCCTAACCCCGAGGGAGAGGAGCTCCGGGACGATCTTCATGGAATCCCCATGGCCCCTGCATATGAAGACGACATCCGACCTTTTGGCAACTTCCCCCGGATCCGGGGCCTCGCACCTCATATCGACTATGGAGAGGAGATGAGGGAAGACGTCCGATATAAGCTCCCCACGATGGGATTCGGATCCGAGATATGAGATCCTCGCCTTCCTGTGAAAAGCGAGGTAATTTATCAATTCTACCCCCGTATATCCGGTAGCGCCGATGATTCCAACCCTTATCACTTAACGCTCCGCCTTTCGGAAGAAGGTCCCCTATACATAAAAAATGGAGCGGGAAACGGGACTCGAACCCGCGACACTCGGCTTGGGAAGCCGATGCTCTACCTCCTGAGCTATTCCCGCTCTCTAACCGGAAGGCTCGCCTTCCAGAGCTTTCATAAAATATTATACATCGTCCGGACGGGGTTTGTCAAGTCCCGCGCCCTGACCTCGGCCTGCAAAATCTTAGGGGCAACCCCCTGTGGTTGCCCGAAATCATGGGCAGGCACAGGGGCCTGCCCTTACAAAGGATGGTTGCGATACGCCTATGCATGCGCCCCCACCAAACCCGTCTATATCTTCTGAACCGGAAGGAAGATCTTGAGGGTCTGGATCTCAAAAGGCCTTAAGTCCAAGTATATGGTCCTATCGCATACCTTTATCTCCTCCTTCTCCCTCTCAAGCAGGTCTGCAACGAAGACCCTCTTAGGGGAAAACGGGAACTCTATGGAGAGCTCCGTCCTCTGCCCATATGCCTCGTAGATCCTTATCACCAGAGCATCCTCATCCTCCGCCATCTTTAAAGCCTCTACGATCACATTCCCCTTGCTCAGCTTCAAGGCGGATCCAGCCATCGGCAACCTCCCCGGATGAGGGGTGGCCTCGAAAACCCTCATAGGGATGTTCAGTTCATACCCCTCCCTTATAACCCCCGACCTATAGAGATCCCCGGAATGCGGAAGGAGGGCATATGTGAAGAAATGATCGCCGATATCCGCCTCAGGATCCGGCTCCTTAGGGGATCTTAATAGGTTCAGGTCTATAACGTTCCCATATACCTTGTGCCCGTATTTGCAATCGTTGAGAAGGGCAACCCCGTAATTCGGCTCGGAGATGTCCACCCATTTATGCGCCGCCACCTCGAACTTCGCCATCTCCCACGATGTGTTCCTGTGAGTAGGACGTCTTATATGGCCGAACTGGATCTCGAAGCTCGCGATATCGGAGTGGATGTCCACCGGAAAGGAGACCCTCAGCATCTTCCTCGACTCATTCCACGAAACTTTCGTTATGAACTCTATCCTTTTGCTTCCTGAGAATATCCTTATCTCCTGGGATATAGTCGAGTTCGATACCCTCCTCTCCTGCATAAGGGAGGCGAATAAAGGCCCCGACCCTCTGACACGTGATTCCACAAGGTCCGGGATAACGGGCGGTTTCTCCTCGTAGTATATGTCCACATCCCATGCATCCCATGCCGCCGGGATGTCCTCGTAGAGCCCGAACAGGTTCCCCCTCCCTCCCTCCGCTATGACCTCCCTCCTCTCCTGCTTATCATATATGCGGGATATATAACCATTGTTGTCGAACTCCACCCTTATAAGCTCGTTCTCAAGGGAGGATTCCGAAACGGAGAGTTCCGAACCCCATGGCCTCTTCCTCCCAGATCTCACGAAGAACACAGAATATCCCATAGATGGAACCCGAACCTTTGCCATCGCCTTCCTAACCCCGCCCTCCACAACCTCCTGTGTTAGGAGCTCTTCCCCCGAGCTATCGATGATTGCCACATCCTCCTCGTCGTCCTTAAGCCTTACCTCCACAACCCCCTCCCTATCCCACGATAAGGTATTCACAACCAACAAAGGCCTTCCCTCTCCTCTGGTTTCCACCATCCCCTCGAGCTTCGAAAGGGCCCTCGATATTATCCCCTCGGCCTTCGGGATGAGCTCGGCGTATTGCCTCTGGCTATCCCTATAAACCCATGTTATGGAGGACCCGGGGAGGATATCGTGGAACTGGTTCATAAGGACTATCTTCCACAAGGAGTTTATCTCATCCCTTGGATAGGATAGGGGATCTATAGAGCTCAGGATCTCGGCATCCCTTAGTAGGATCTCCGAGATCCTGTTCATCCTCTTGTTCCTCGCCTGGGTTGTCAGGGTCCCGCGATGTAGCTCGAGGTAGAGTTCCCCCCTCCAAATGGGGATGTCCTTTATGGAATCCGATGCTTTCTTGAAGAACTCGGATGCGAACTCCATGGTTACCTTCGGCAACTCCTCGCAATCCCTGGCCCTCCTCGCGAATTCGATGTGATGCCTTGAGGGCCCTCCCCCTCCATCCCCTATCCCGAAGAGGTAGAGCCATCTGTCCGTCCTGTCCTTCTCAGAGAAGTTCCTGGATGCGTAAAGCAACTCCCTCGGCCTGCAGTCCCCGTTATAGGTATCCGCCGGCGGGAAATGAGCGAAAACCCTCGTCCCATCTATCCCCTCCCAAAGGAAGGTATGATATGGGAACTTATTGAACTGGTTCCAGGAGATCTTCTGGGTCATGAAGTATTTTATCCCGGAAAGGGCGAGTATCTGCGGAAGCGATGCTGTATATCCGAAGACATCTGGAAGCCAAAGGTTTTCCACCTCTATCCCGAACTCTTCCAAGAAGAACCTCTTCCCGAAAAGTATCTGCCTCACAAGGGCTTCCCCGCCGGATATGTTGGTGTCCGCCTCGACCCACATCCCTCCTTGGACTTCCCATCTCCCCGCCTTCACCGCCTCCTTTATCCTCTCGTATAGACCTGGGTAATGGATCTTGACGAACTCATATAGTTGTGGCTGGCTTGCCCCGAACTTGTATTCCGGATACTCTTCCATAAGCTTTAATGCGGTGGAAAACGTCCTGCAGGCCTTCCTAATCGTTTCCCTAAGCGGCCAGAGCCATGCAACGTCTATGTGCGCATGTCCTATCGCGCTGACCTTGTGGGCCGAGGCGTTGGCCGGCCTCTGGAGCTGCTCCCTCAGGACATCCCTGCATCTTCTTACCTCCTCCGGGCTCCCGCTTCCATAGAGGTTCAACGCCTCGTTCAGGGCGTATAGGATCTGAGCCCTCCTCGGGTGGTCGTTAGGGAGGGAGTCATGTAGGTCCATGAGGAACTGCATATCATGCCAGAGCTCCCATCTGTCCCTCCTCAAGAGGACGAGGGACGCCTCCCTCAGATGACAATCGGATACATGGCCGAACATGAGGTTCGCCGCAGCCTCGACCAGGAGCTCCACCCGTTCCCCCGGCTTCCCGTTCGCAGGGAATAGGCCCTTCCTCCAGGTCGGATCCCTCCTCCCCTCGCTCGATGTAAGGCCACAAAGCGGCTCCCCATCCTCGGAGAAGACGCATGCTTCGCTCCCCGTGTCTATCAGGAAGAAGACCTCACCACGCCCCTCCCAAGATATAGGTATCTCCCCGGAAAACCTGAACCATGCCGATTCCCAATTCCCTCCCCATCTCTCCCCAACCCTTATCGCCTTCCATTCCCTTTCGGGAAGGGAGCTAAAGGGTATCGGCTCCAAATCATGTGTGAAGATCGCCGAGAGAGGGGCCCTCTCCTCATACCAGAGCGACCATGGATCCCTCAGGAAGTTCTTTATCCTCTGCTCGGTTAAATTAGGATGCTTGAACATCGCAACACCCCTTTCATACCCTTCTCAAAACCCTTTCGATGGCCTCCTTCGCCTTCCTCGTAATTACATCCACCGGCTCTTCCCAATACTCCCTTCTGAAAACCTCTACCGAGAGGAAGCCATCATATCCGGCCTCCTTAACAGCCCCTATCATCTTCACGAGGTCCTCGACACCTTCCCCTGGATAGAGCCTATGTCCGTCGTGGAGCTGTTCCCTTGGGAGATCCTCACATCCATTCACGTGGACTATCCTTATGAGATCCGGGGGAATGGATCGCACGATGTCCAACGGCACCCCGGATTTGTAGTAATGGAACGTGTCCATCATTATCCCAACCTTGGGATGCCCGGATATCTCCGCTATCCTCATGGCCTCCAGGGGCCCCGGGACGATCGGATGCATCCCAAGAGGCTCTATGGCCAGCCCGATCCCAAGGTCCTCTATGGATTCGGCGTATCTGGATGCGGCATCCCCAAGCCTCTTCAACGCCTCCTCCTTCTCCATGGCCTCCGATGGGGCATCGGGACATACGAGGAGGGTCGGGGACCCGATAGCCGCCGCTATCTCAGCGCCTCTCCTCATAGCCTTTATAGCGCCATCGACATCCCCAAAGGCAACAAGGCCATATGGGCATATAGCGGGGATGGATAGGCCATGGCCTTTTATGAAGCTCGAAAGCTCCTCGAGGCTATGGGATTCGAGGTATCTCTCGACCTTCCCGGACCAGATCTCCACCCCCTCAAACCCCGCCTCGGCAGCAGCCCTTATATCCTCCTCCAATGGATAAGGCATAGTTGTCGCACCGTTTATGCAGGTCTTCATCCATCCTCCCCCCTTCCCGGGGAATGATAGCACGTTATGGATTGTTATGTCAAGGGCGGTTGCCTCGATTGCCTGACCTTTAGACTATTGACGGATCCCCATCTTCATGGTATGATTAAAGTAAAAGGATAGAGGAGGCGTATTTATGAAAGGGCGAACCATAGCCGAGGCGATCGTTCCCGGGGAAGGGATTCTCAGGGATATAGCTCTAATAGGGGCTGGGAGCGCCTTCGTGGCCACATTGGCGCAGATCTCCATACCCCTCCCCTTTAGTCCCGTCCCGATAACAGGACAAACCCTGGCCGTGCTCCTGGTCGGGGCGGTTTTAGGGAGCAAGAGGGGAGCTATAGCGCTTATGGCATATTTAGCAGAAGGGATAATCGGGATCCCGGTCTTCGCGGGGGGAACCGGAGGGATCGGGAGGCTTCTGGGACCGACTGGAGGCTATCTCGTCGGTTTCATCGCCTCCTCCTATCTCGTCGGGCTTCTTTCCGAAAGGGGTTGGGATAAGAGCTATAGAGGCTCCGTCCTCGCCATGGTGGTTGGAAATGCGGCCATATATCTTTTCGGAATACCGTGGCTTATAGCGGCAACGGGCGTATCGCTTAAGGGAGCGATCTTTATGGGCTTTCTTCCATTCATCCCGGGAGATGCCCTAAAGCTCCTCATAGCATCCGGTGCTATGCCCGTGGCGTGGAGGATCATCGGATCAAACCCAAGGTGGGGATAGATATGGATTGGAGGAAGATCTCGAAAGGCCCTCTCCTTTGGATCGCCATCTCCTCTTTCTCCATAGGCCTTGCCGTCGGGACCCTGGTAAAGGGAAGGAAGGAGGTCCTGATAATCCCACCTATGGAGCGTGGGGAGGGTTTGCGCCCTACAGGAAGCGGGTTCGGGACGGCGCTGGAGGGGGTAAAGAGGGCCGTGGTGACGGTGCTCGTCAACACCTCCTTCTCAGAAGGGGATAGCGGATACGAGAGGAACGGCTCCGGCCTGATAATATCCCCAGATGGCTACATAGTCACAAACGCCCATCTTTTAGAGGGATGGAGGAAGGTATATGTGATAACGAAGGACAGGAGGTTCTTCAGGGCGTCCGTCAAGGGCGAGGATATCGACTCGGATATAGCCATCCTAAAGGTCGAAGCCCATGACCTCCCATTTGCCACCCTTGGGGATTCGGGAAAGATCAGGACAGGGGATATAGTGTTCGCCATAGGGAATCCTTTCGGGCTCTCCCATACCGTAACCATGGGCATAATAAGCGCTGTTGGAAGGAGGCATGTGCTTGGGAGCTCCTATGTAGAGCTGATCCAGACGGATGCCGCTATAAATCCCGGCAACTCTGGAGGGCCTCTCGTAAACACCGCTGGCGAGGTCATAGGGATAAACACAGCCATGCTTTCCTTCGGCTCCGGGAACCAGGGGATAGGGTTCTCCATACCATCCAACCTGGTCAGGTCCGTGGTAAACGACCTAACTAGGTTTGGGGAGGTGAGGAGGGGTTGGCTCGGGATAAGGATAAGGGATCTGGATCCAGATCTTGCGAAAAGGCTTGGGCTTTCGTCCTTAAGAGGGGCCCTTGTCGAGGAGGTCATACCCTCCACCCCGGCGCAAAGGGCGGGGCTGATGAAGGACGATCTTATACTCTCCTATAACCACCAGGTCGTCGAAGACTCGCAGCATCTGAAGAACATGGTATCTATGACGAAGCCCGGAACGAGGGTCGAGATGAGGATAATGAGGGATAGGAAGCCTTTGGTCCTTTGGGCGACCATAGGAAAGCTTACGGGAAATAGGGTAGCAGGGGTGATAAGGTAGATGGCGAATTACCTGGCACTCCTCATATCGGCCCTCTTCAGCCCCTTCGTCCTCATCCCCATAACCGTGGTGGCGACAGGTTTAAGGTATGAAAACGATATAGCCGATCTCGCCAAGTGGATCGCCGGCGGCCTCGTCTTCCTCGTCCTCATCCCATCCGCCTTCCTCTTCCTCCAGATCGCTTCGGGAAAGGTGACGGATCCCCACGTGGCGGTGAGGGAGCAGAGGATAAAGCCTTTCCTCGTCGGACTCCTGAGCTCGATCGCCGGGACCATATTCCTATGGCTTTACGGCTTAGGGAAGCCCGCGATCTCCTTCGCCATCTGTTATCTCGCAAACATGATCCTCATAGTCCTCATAACCATCAGATGGAAGGTAAGCATCCATGCCTCCGTCTTCTCGGCCTGTGTGGTTGCCATGGCCATCTCCTTCGGATCCCACCTTTTGTTCCTCTTATTGCTCCTTCCAGCCATAGGATGGGCGAGGATCCACAGGGGCAAGCATACCCCAGCGCAGATAGCGGTTGGAGCCCTGGCCTCCTCCGCAACCACGTGGATCGTCCTTTCCGCGATGGGGGTATAGGATCGATGCTCCCCGTTGGGAAGCTTCCGCACGAGAGGCTCGCCGAGATCCTCAGGAAGTATGCAAAGCTTAACGAGCATGTTGTGATCGGGCCTCGGATCGGGGAGGATGCAGCCGCCTTATCTTTGAAAGGCGAAATCATAGTTGTGACCACGGATCCCATAACCTTCGTCTCGGAGGATATAGGATGGTATGTTGTGAACGTGAACGCGAACGACGTGGCCGTCATGGGTGCAAAGCCCATGTGGTTCCTGCTCTGCCTACTTATAGACGAAGGCTCGACGGATGAAAGGATAGAGGGGATATTCTCGCAGGTGAGGGAGGCATGCGATGAATTATCCGTATCCCTCATAGGAGGCCATACGGAGATAACATATGGGCTGGATAGGCCTATAGCGGTGGGCCAGATGATAGGGGTTGTGGAGGGAGGGAAGCTCATAAGCTCTTCCGGAGCCATCCCCGGGGACGCGATCATCCTAACCAAAGGGATACCGATAGAGGCTACGTCTATAATATCGCGGGAGATGTGGGATCTCCTGCTGGAGAGGGGATACGAGGAAGGGATGTTGGAGAGGGCTAAGGGGTTCCTAAAAAAGCCCGGGATAAGCGTCGTCAGGGATGCCCTCATCGCATGCAAGGCTGGGGAAGTTCATGCCATGCACGACCCTACCGAGGGGGGCCTGGCAACGGGCATATGGGAGCTCGCCATCGCATCCGGAAGAGGAGCATTGGTATATGAGGATAAAATAAAGGTATTTCCGGAATCCCTTGCCCTTTGCAAGGAATTCGGGATAGATCCTTTAGGAGCGATATCATCTGGGGCGCTCCTCATAGCGGCCGATCCAAAGGATGCGGACAGGATAATCGAAGCCCTAAGGGAAGAAGGGATAGATTGCGAAAAGATCGGGGAGATAACGGACGAAAAGGGGAGGATAAGGATAGTAAGGAGGACGGGGATTATAGAGGATCTCGGGAAGTTCGATAGGGATGAGATCGCCAAGCTGTTCTGATGGGTAGATGGAATCCGCCGGGTTCACCTCCCCTCAATTAACTCCTCTATCGCCTCCGCTATCCTTCTCCTTTCCAGATAGAGTTCCTTCGGATTCGTCTCGTATTCCGTCTGGCTCCGGATAAGCCTATCCAATGCCTTTAGCGCATTCCTTGCCTTTTCAGAGCCCTTCCCGGATCCTATAAGCTTTTTGAGAATGGATATGTATTCGAAATCCTCTATCCCCTCCGATATAAGTGCAAGCCTTATCGATGGGATAGGGGGCGCGATCACGGGATCCGATCCCTCCTTTGGGGGGATCTTCGTAGGCGGGTATAGGAGCCTCCCGTCTCCGTTCCCCCAATATCCTCCCTCAGGCGTCTCGCTCTGAGCGTCCTCCCAAGGGTTCCAAGGCCTCCATCCCTTTCCCCTGTAATATGTCATGCTCCAGTAGAGATCCCCATCGAGATCCCATTTCCCCGCCATCCAATACCTTATCCTATGCGTTATGGCCGGATGATCTATGAAGTTGTTGGGATAGGGCGCCTTAGGCCCGGTGCATACATACCACCAGACCTCTTCCCCCAGAAGCTTGCGTTCCCTCGCCTTCTCCGGATCGAAGAGATGGAATATCGGGACCCAGATGTCGACGAAGCCGTAGAAGGTCGGGGAAGGCGCCGTCTCATGGTTTATCGTAAGAAGCCTTCTAACCCCAGGGCATGCCTCCTTTATCGCCTCCATCCCCCTCTTAACATCCGGATAGATCTCCGGCGATGGCTCGTCAACCCAATAACAATAGGCCTTCTCAAGCCATCCCCTTTCCTTGAGATGCTCGATTATAGGGGCCATGAGCTTCTTATATAGCGAGATATATCCCTCCGAGAACCTCTTCTGCCCCCCGAGCTCCTCCGGAAGTATCACGAAGTTGAATCCATTAAATTTAAATTCATCCAGATATCTCCCCATAGCTCTGTCAAAATCGGAGAAGTCATAACGGAAGTTCGGGGCTTCCCCCTGTTCGGAAGGAGGTTCCATCTCCCACCTTATCCTGGCATAGGAATCCGGGGAATAAGGGCTTATGTGATACCGGCGACATGTCCTCATGTATAGGTCCCAGACCTCCTCCACCTGTTCCCTCCCCCTTAGCCTATGCCAATCGTTGTCTATGCCAATCCCATATGCCGTGCGAAGGCTTACCGCGTCCGGAAGATCGAACCCGAACGCCCTGAGCTCCACGGGGATGAGGAGTCCCGAGCCCTTCCCATCCCCCTCCATCAGCTCGATGGATATGGAGGATCGATAGATCCCCGATCTTATCCCCCTTGGAAGATAAGCCGTTATCCAAATTGGCTGGTTTCCAGCCTTTCCCGATACCCTGAGCGAAACCTCCGGGCTTTCCCCAAAATCCTTATCCCTGTCCCTCCTCCAAAGCGGGACGAGAGGATCCGGATATTCCCCCGTCCCTCCAAGCCAATCGGTCGGAACCCTCACGGGGACGTATTCCACGAGGGCGATCTCGTCCCATATGGGGGCCTTTGGCGAGGACGGCTCGAACCTCCCAAGCCTAAGCCTTAGGCTTCCCTCGAAAGACCTTTCCGGGGAGAGGACGATCTGGAATGGCTCATACTCGTTCCCAGCGGCTTCTATCCGGATGGGCATATTCGTTCCCTCCGATGGAATTCCGGTATCCCTGAAGACCTTGTATGTAGCCTCAACCCACCACACCTTCATATCCGGCTGCGATGAGAGGAGATATCCGAAGCCCGATGTTTCCTTCCAGTTCTTGACGACGGATGCCGAGGCCTTGAAGATAAGCTTCTTGCCTTCCGATATGGTCAGGATCAGGATCTGTTCCCCATCCCAAAGCTGTGGCAGGGGAACTTCTACAACCTTCTTCTCCCCGGCTTCCAACCCGGTCCTTATCCCCTTCCCGGGGGAGATCTCCTCCTTCCTTAAGGAATCTATCTTCGATATCAGCTCTCGATATCCCTTACCGCGGTTTTCCAGAAGGAGCTCTACCCCGGATTCCGTTAACGCCAAAGGCGTTACAAAGATCCCACTCATCCCATCTCCCCCCTTCTCCAACCCAAAATAGTAACTTTCCCCCCTACAATCAGGAGGATCTCCCCCGAGGATCGCCTCAACTTCGTAGCGGTCCACCTGGAGGATCCCGGTTGCCCGAAGGCGAACCCATATGGAGTCGGCCGGAAGGACCTCGGTGGGAACGGCGAATTCATAGGATCCGGAAGGGGAAAAGCGTCCGGCCTCCACCCACCTTTCCCCGTCGCCGCTTGCCTCTATTATCAGTTCTCCATCGACGTAATATCCGATGGAGAGCCGGATGGAAGCGGAGAGGATCGGATATCCGGGATCGTGACGGTAGATGACCCATGCCCCTTTCTCCTGCCATCTCTCCGAAGCCGGTCCTCCGAGAACCCATCTATTTGTGTTGAAGGAGGCGGTATGCTGGAACAAAGGCCTGGCCTCGTCCAGCATCCACCAATATGGGAGCATCGAGAATCGATACCTCCCTTTCGATATGCTCTCGCCAGCCCCAAGGGCCTTTATCCCTTCCTTCCTCCTGTGCACGGCTATGGCTGGGAGGACCTCTACGTCGTCGTAGAAGACGGTCCCCTTGAGATGCCATTGGCCGAACCTAAGGACCGTATCCGATCTATCGACGGGCGTTCGTGCGACGAGGCGATAATGCTTCCACGATGGATCTGCGGGCAGGTCGCAGTTGACCGTCGAGAAACCCGTTATCGGGGTCCCTCCAGAGGCTTCCTTGCTCCTCATCATCCAGAACCCGACGATATACGTGGCATTAGGCTTCGGAGAAAACGATTCGCATTCCCATGAGTTCGAGTCATCTCCTGTTCCGGTGACGGATATGCACCTCCTCCCACTATGTCCAAAGGGCTCCCATTTCCCAACCCCGCCCGAGAGCCTCCATCCTGTCGGCAGATCCTCCCCGAGCTCGAAAGATGGGTTAGGAGGCTGGCCATATGCCGGGGCCATGGAAAGAGCGGAAAAGAACAAGAAAAGCGTTACACCGATTTCCGATTTCGTTACCCACAAGGTAATCATCCCCCTTCATTTGAGCATGGGCAACCACAGGAGGTTGCCCAACAATTATCCTAATCGAGGGCAGGCACGGGGGCCTGCCCCTACAAGGATATGTTCCCATGAACTGGGAGATCGCGAATTGCGAAATGCGGATTGCGAAAAGAGGGGTCACCATTTCTCATTTTTCGCCATTCGCCTTCCACCTTTCACAATAGCAATGCCAGGATAATGGTCGTCATCGTTTTGAACCTATGCACAACATCAGGCAATCCCATTGTAGGGGCAACCCCCTGTGGTTGCCCAAAATCATGGGCAGGCATGTTGAACGTTCCAACGTTTAAACGTTCAAACGTTCCAACGTTTATTACACAGGGCCTGTTCCTACACTTCACCCCCATCGTTCTGCATAGCAACTTTTGACCTCGTCTTCCTTCAAGGCCCTGTTGAACACCATGAGTTCGTCTCCTCTTCATCCCCTTACCCTTCCTCCCCCTTAAGGGCTCCCCCCTCTGCTTGCGGAATCGCTCCTGTATTGCTCCAGTTACTCCATTCAGGAGCGATCCCCTCTTCCACTGAACCATGGCCTCTTGACCACTACACCGCAGGTTCTGAAGGACCTCCTTCCTCCGGCGGCAGCACTGCACCTGTATTCTGCCAACTGTTGTTCCAATTAAGCCAGCTCTGCTGCCAGTTAGTCCATTCAGGAGCAATGCCCTCCCCCATCAACACACGTTCGATGGGCATGGTTTCCAGTATCTTTGGCTTCTCATACGCCTTCTTCATCTACCATCACCTCTCTTAACCACCCCTCTTGGCCTCACCTCATCCACTAAACTCACCCTCCTGGACGATCTCCAGCTCCTCAAACCTATCCCTCACATCCTCGCTTTCTGAGCCAGGGCGCGAACGGCCTGCTCGTTTAATTTAGAAGACGATGCCCTTCCTAACATTTCGGAGAACAACTCTATCATAATCGCACAATATCCAGATGGCTTAAAGATATCACGATGCTGAACGTAGGCACTAAATGGACAGCGCGATTGACACCAGGCCCGGTAAAGGCATCGCGAGCAACCTTGCACAGATTGGATCACCCTCTCCCTTAAGGTGGAAGCCACCCGGCCCTCTATCAACTCATCGAAGCTGTGGAGCTCGATGTTCCCCATCCTGAATTCGGGTTCGTTCACCCATAGACCGCAGGGGAACACATCCCCGGAAGAGGTCACCGCACACATATTGGTCCCTGCTCCACAAGGAGTCCTCCAACACATGAAGTATCTTGCTGGCTGGATGAAGTTAAGGAAAGCCAACCCTATCTCCCGCTCCAGAGGGATCTCGCCTGTCGCTTCGTAGGAAGGGACGAGGACCTCGTCAAACACCTGAAAAAGCCCCTGAACGAACCTTCCCGGATCCAGGGCTTGCATCTGAGAGGATGCCCTTCCCGCGAGGAGAAGCGGCGACAAGACGAAGGCGTTCAGTCCGAGATCCAGGAAGAACTTAGCGATTGTGGGCATCTCGGAGACCGTCTCAGGGGTGATGACGCATATCGCTCCGCTTACCATTCCCTCGGCTTTCAGGCGAAGCAGGTTCTCCATCACCAGATCCCACGACCCTTGTCCGTTGGGCAGCTTTCGGTGCCTGTCATGACACTCCTTGGGACCGTCGATGCTGACCCCCAATCCAATGCGAAACTCCTTGATGCACCTAAGCCACTCCTCCTTCCAAGGGATCGCTAAGTTGGTCTGCATCCGAAAACTTAGCTTCCTGGGGAATCCGACCTCCCTCAGCTTCCTGGAAGCATATAGGCATGTATGTTCGATGATGTCGAAGCAAGTACAGGGCTCCCCGCCGCTAAATTCCACCGTGGCTTGAAATATGGCATGATTCTGGCAATACTCTACAATCCTGTCGATGAGCCTTTCCGCGACCTCGGGCGTGGGTCGGGTAGCCTGATCCAGGGTCCGGGCATCGACGTTGCAATAGTCACATCTCAGGTTGCATCCATCCGTCATATGGAACTCGAAAAGCCTTAGCCCCTTGAGCTTGCTGGGATGGGGAGGAAGATAAACCGAAGCACCGTTTTTCCGGGCCAGCCCCCTCCGGTATAGTTCTTCACCCCTCCCCTGGCTCAGGTGGGGCAGGAACATGGAGTAAAGCTCAGGGGCTTCCAGAACCGCCCACCCCCCTGTATCAGGGCATATAGCCACGGGCTTCCCATTCAGGTGTATGATTTCCACCTCTTCTAAGTCGAACCTGGCCCTCGTTCCCGCATCGAAGATGGAATACATTTCCTTCCCTCCTTCGCAGAGAGGATCAAGCCTTCTCTAAGCAATTTGCGAAACGTTTCCCTTCCCTTTTCTTCTGAGATACCTATCTCAGCGCATATCTCATGGAGGGTCTTTTCCCCATCGGCCCTGATGAGGAAGGAAAGGGCTGCCCGATCGAGGTATACCCTTCCTGGCCACAGAGGATCTGTGACTTCGGCGTATCCCTCATGGGAATATATGCCCAGCTCGATCGCCTGATAGGGTCTAATGGATCCCTCCATATCCTCTGCCTCGGAGATCGTCATAGAGGCATAGGGTTCCATCCGAAGCCTGTAAAACCACCGGGCTTCTTCCGAATCGCCCACCCGGGAGGCTTGATATCTAAGCCTTCCTTCCTCATCCAGGCCTATCCTACCCATGATGTAATCTAAGACTTCCTTCCTCATCCGCACCGCAGGAAATCGATCAGGACCACCTCTTTCCTTGCGGGAGACCATTTCCTCGAGCATCCCCCTCAACGTTCTTCCAACGGCCTCCCTGCTGAACTTCGACAGGGCACGTGCTCTGCACTTGCTGGACACCTCCCTCCATAGGGGACCATTAGATAGCAGCTGGAGGATATACTGGACCCCGGAACGCCACTCCAACCTCGGCCCCCGATCGGTCAGTATGGTTTCCATGAGGAAGCCGGTTTCTCCGTGGAGGACCACATCTTTAAGACCTCCCCACTTCGAGCCCACCACAGGCAGGCCACAGGATAAGGCTTCGGCCTGAGCAAAACCGAAGTTCTCGTCGTGGTGAAGGGTGGGGTTGACCAATACATCCGATAAAGAATACAGTTCCACTAATGCCTCCCCATCGAGAAACCCCAAAAACCTCACCCGATCGGTGAGCCCTTTCCGTCGGATCCCTTCCTGCAGCCGATGAAAGTAATCCTCCGCCCCAACACCAAACTCCTCCAAGGGGGTTTGATCAGGAGCACCCACTATACACAGGAAGGCGTTCGCCTGTTGCACCACATCCTCTAATATCCTGATCAGCACATGCAGGTTTTTCTGAAGGCTTATGCGCCCTACATAAAGCAACCACTTCCCCTGGTCTGAAGGAAAGCCCCATTTCCTCCTGAGCTGCTTCTGGTCGACGGGATGCCGATGAAATAGATCGCAGTCGACGGAAAACGGGATGACTTCCACCAGGAGGTTATAGCGTTCGACCAGCCGGTTAAAGATGGCAAGGTCGGAAGAGCACGAGAAAGACAACCCATCGTAGGTCCGCAACAAGCCCTGATAGGCCCATAACCTCAATCCTCCCTGAGGCATATCGCCGAGCGTCACTACCAGGACGGGAACGTCAAGTCCAAACTGGTAACGGAATTTCAGGGCCTCATAGGTCCCGACGATCCCATGAACTCGGGATAGAAGGGAAGGGGAAACTTCCTGTTCCCATGACCTGATCAGCTCACACTGGGAAGCCAGGGAAGCGGAGAGACTTTCAAAAACCCGCTGGATGCTTTTGAGGACTAAACGCCCCTCGAACCATCGGGGATCCGGCCCTACCAGGAGCACTCTCATCTGCCTCCACCCCTTTGCGTTCCAATCCCGACCACGCCCTGCCCTCGACGCCGATCCACGGATACCTTCCAAGCCTTTGAACCATGGCCTCTCGACCACTACACCGCAGGTTCTGAAGGACCTCCTTCCTCCGGCGGCAGCACTGCACCTGTATTCTGCCAACTGTTGTTCCAATTGTTCCAATTATGCCAGCTCTGCTGCCAGTTAATCCATTCAGGAGCGATGCCCTCCCCCATCTCGCCCATCAACACATGTTCGATGGGCATGGTTTCCAGTATCCTCGGCTTCTCATACCCCTTCTTCATCCACCATCACCTCCCTTAACCACCCCTCTTGGCCCCACCTCATCCACCATATACCCCCTCCTGGATGATCTCCAGCTCCTCAAACTTCATAACCCTCTCGACGTCCTCGACGCCGATCCACGGATACCTTCCAGGCCTTTGAACCATGGCCTCTTGACCACTACACCGCAGGTTCTGAAGGACCTCCTTCCTCCGGCGGCAGCACTGCACCTGAATTATTCCAACTGTTGTTCCAATTACTCCAACCGTTGCTCCAGCTTTGCTGCCAGTTCGTCCACCCGGCGACGCCTTCCTCGCCCATCAACACACGTTCGATGGGCATGGTTTCCAGTATCTTCGGCTTCTCATACGCCTTCTTCATCCACCCTCACCTCCCTTCCTTAGGTTCTGAAGGACCTCCTTCCTCCGGCGGCAGCACTGCACCTGTATTGCTCCAGTTACTCCAATTGCTCCAGTTCCTCCATTCAGGAGCGATCCCCTCCTCCATCTCGCCCATCAACACACGTTCGATGGGCATGGTTTCCAGTATCCTCGGCTTCTCATACGCCTTCTTCATCCACCATCACCTCCCTTCCTTAAGCAAGCCTCACCTCATCCACCATATACCCCCTCCTGGACGATCTCCAGCTCTTCAAACTTCATAACCCTCTCGACGTCCTCGACGCCGATCCACGGATACCTTCCAGGCCTTTGAACCATGGCCTCTTGACCACTACACCGCAGGTTCTGAAGGACCTCCTTCCTCCGGCGGCAGCACTGCACCTGTATTCTGCCAACTGTTGTTCCAATTATTCCAACCGTTGTGCCAACTGTTGCTCCAGTTCGTCCACCCGGCGACGCCTTCCTCGCCCATCAACACACGTTCGATGGGCATGGTTTCCAGTATCTTCGGCTTCTCATACGCTTTCTTCATCCACCATCACCTCCCTTCCTTAGGTTCTGAAGGACCTCCTTCCTCCGGCAGCACCGCGGGGCCTTCTTCCGGCGGCAGCACTGCGCCTGTATTCTGCCAACTGTTGTTCCAGCTCTGCTGCCAGTTAATCCATTCAGGAGCGATCCCCTCCCCCATCTCGCCCATCAACACACGTTCGATGGGCATGGTTTCCAGTATCCTCGGCTTCTCATACGCCTTCTTCATCTACCATCACCTCTCTTCCTTAAGCAAGCCCTACCTCATCCACCATATACCCCCTCCTGGACGATCTCCAGCTCCTCAAACCTATCTATCAACCCCCTCACATCCTCCTTGGCAAGATCGAGATCGACATCGTAGATCTCCGCCAACCTCATGGCTATCTCATCAACCGTATGCCTCCCATCACACATCTTAAGCACATCTAATGCTGTGGCGTTTATCCTGTGAACCTCGCCCCTGCCGTAGTTATATACTATCGCCTCCCCCTCCCCAATTTCCTTCACATCTATCCATGGATACATGCCAGGCTTCTGGATCACCTCACATCACCTCCTTCCCTTGCGTGAACGAGAAATCTTACCTTAACAAATTTCCACCATGTTCCATCTAACCTCTTCACAGTCCGGGCTTGGTGTAGATAGTAGTTTAACCCGGCCTTTTGGCTTGCCGGCAACAACTTTTCAAAGAAAAAGATCCCCGTCCTTCCCGTGCTCGGTATCCTTCTCCAGATGTATATAACCTTTTCAAACCTCACACTCGCTTTGACCTTCTCAAGCAGTTGCAGGCAGGTCTGGTGAGGTGGCTCGATCTGAGGTAATCCCTTCGCCAACCCTATCGCCTCCTTAAGCAGTTTAAGATCATCAGCGCATCCTTCACAGATCGAAAGATGCCCTTCGATATCCTTTATCTCCTTGAATCCCAGATCCCGCTCGAGATACCACGAAAGCAACTTCCTACACTCTTCACATTTCATTCCTACCCCTCCTTTCGGATTGCATCCCGGAAGATCTCAAGTAAGGGGCGAGAATATCCTTCAAAGCCATTCGCGCTCGATGAAGGCATGATTTAATGGCAGGGACCGACATACCGGTGATCTGCGCTATATCCTCGTAAGAGAGACCTTGATTCTCCCGAAGCAAGAGCACCTCACGCTGCCTCTCCGGGAGTTGAAGGATAGCCCTCTCTACAATCCGTCTCATCTCCTCCACCTCCTCGTCCAAGGTCTCCCTTCCCCATAGTTCCTTCGGTTGGAGCTTCGCCCCTTCATCCACCAGGATGATCTTAACCCTCTTGCGCCTACGGATTTCCTCTAAACAGAGATTGCGGGCGATTCGATAAAGCCATGGGGAAAACCTGAGCGATTCGTCATACCTCCAAGCGTTTCGGAAAACCCGAAAAAAGGTCTCCTGGAATATGTCCTGAGCTTTATGGAAATCACCAACCATCCTGAGGATAAAGCTGAAGAGCGGCTTCCGATATCGAGCTAAGAGCATCTCAAATGCCTCCGCCTCCCCCTTTTTAACCCGGGACATCAGATCCTCGTCCGAAGGTTGATGGAGCATATCGTTTCCTCCCTTCGTTATTCTAATATGCACAAAGCGAGGAAAAGTTTCGCTGATATCCCATAAGGGAATTCGGAATTGAAAAGATGGGATGGATGGGTTAGATTGCGAAAGGCGAATTGCGGAATTGAAAAAATCGTAGGGGCAACCCCCTGTGGTTGCCCAAAAATCAGGGCAGGCACGGGGGCCTGCCCCTACAAGGATATGTTCCCATGAACTGGGAGATCGCGAATTGCGAAATGCGGATTGCGAAAAGAGGGGTCACCATTTCTCATTTTTCGCCATTCGCCTTCCACCTTTCACAATAGCAATGCCAGGATAATGGTCGTCATCGTTTTGAACCTATGCACAACATCAGGCAATCCCATTGTAGGGGCAACCCCCTGTGGTTGCCCAAAAAAATTAGGGCAGGCACAGGGGCCTGCCCCTACAATGGATTTTTCCAATTCCGAAACCCGAATTCCGAAATCCGAATTCCTGATCGGCGGTTGCCCAAAATCATGGGCAGGCACGTTGAACGTTCCAACGTTTAAACGTTCAAACGTTCCAACGTTTATTACACAGGGCCTGCCCCCTACACCGATTTCACTTCACCCCCATCATACTGCATAGCAACTTGACCTCGTCTTCCTTCAAGGCCCTGTTGAACACCATGACTTCGTCCAGAAGCCCGCTCCAGTAATGTGAGCTTCCCTCCCTATGTCCAACCCTGAGGGAATAAGTATTGGGGGTGAGCTTCCCAGGCTGCGATCCACTCGTGGCAAGCTTCCCGTCCACGTAGTTCCTCCATTCATTCCCATCGAATGTAGAAACCACATAGGACCACTTGTTCGGAGCTATCTCCCCTCCTGCGGAGTTGAAGTAATACCTCGTCCCTCCTATGGAGCAAACAAAATGGACAAAAGGCTGGGTTATCCCTGCAAACCCCCCTTGTATGTTTATGAAACACGCATAGTTCTCCCAGGTCCCAGACATCGGACCCTTAGAGACGATCGTCTGCCATGTGTCCCCAGTTCCAGTGTAATTTATCCAAGCTGCAATCGTCACCCCATCCGTGCAGTTGAGGGAGTCGTTGTGCGGGATCTCTATGTAATCGCTTGTCCCATTGAACTGCATCGCCTTCCCAACCTTGCCATCCGCAACGGTTGGGTTTCCTACTATGTTCCCGTTGTTTTTCTTAGGGGATCTGTCCTTCACTATGGCCCCAGCTATATCCCCCGGCTCGAAGGCATAATAGAGGATAAGGCTTTCCATACCAGGAAACTTCCTCCCCTTAAACGTCACCTCCTCTGCCGTCGTCGTCTTCCCCCCAACTACATCGACGGAAATCTGCTTCGAATCGAACCCAGGTGCAGATAGCTCAAGCGTATAGCTACCAGGAGGAAGACCTGTTATCGTATACCTACCCTCTGAATCCGTCTCCGCAACAAATCCCTCTAACTCCATAACCCTAACCTTTATCCCTTTGTGAACTTCCTCACCCTCTATCTTGGCTACCCCCTCTATCGATCCCGAGAGCTCAAGCACAACCTCCCCTATATTCACAGTCCCCTCCGCACCTACCGTCACCTCAATCTCCTTCTTCACATACCCCTCCTTCTCAAAACTCACCTTGTAAGCACCCTCAACAAGATCCGTCATCTTGAACGATCCATCTGCCCCTGTTGTCGACGATATACCAAGGGCTTCTATAGAGACCGTAACCCCTTCCAGGGGCTTCCCCTCGCTTTTCACAACCCCAACTATTATCGACCCTCCTGTTGGGGTTGGAGTAACCTCTCCCTCCTTCTTCGCACATCCTATGGCTATCGCCATGGATAGGATGAGGATTAAATACCTCCTCATGAAAACCACCCCCTAATTTAGGCATGAAGGGTGCTAATGCACCTCCGGTTAAGATCATACCGATAAATCTATCCTCTATGTCAAGCCTCTTCGCAATTCGCTTTTCGCAATCTCTCGTTCCCGAATTCCGAAATTCACTAATCCTTTACGTAATCCTTCGCGTTCACCAGTGGGGAATGGGTTAGGACATACACCACCACGTTCGTGGCGAACTTAAAAGCTGGCGGCCAGTAGTCGCACGGAAGCCCATGCGTTCCAGGAGGCTCGAAGGCACATCCATAGTCCAGGTTGGAGTAAAGAAGCGCTATCCTCCCATCGGGTATATCTATCGCCTGGAGGTAGTCGGGATGGTGCAGGACGCCCCCATCTCCCCATTCGGGACATGGAGGCCTATCGAAATCGTAATAAGCATGAAGTAGCTCCTGGCCTCCTGGAGGTATGTTGTATAGCTTGTTATAAGTAGCACCGAGGGCTTTCTGCAGCTCCCCTCTCATACATACATCGAAAGGGTTTTGATATGGATATGTGTGATTACAATCGTCTATGAAGACGAAGCCACCGGAGAAGAGGTAATTCCTCAAAGCCTTCCTCTCCTCCTCGCTGAACGAGAAATGCTGATGGCCTGTTATCCATAAGAACGGGTTCTTAAGGAGGTTCTTGTCCGTAAGCAAGACATAGTTCCCAACTATCTTGCACCTGATCTTCGTATGCCTTGTTATCCAATCCACAAGGTTTGGTAGCGATGTTGGATCCGTGTAGAAATCCCCGAAGCTATACCTCACCTTCATCACGTGGAAATATCCCTTTATGTCCTTCCCCCTTCCCATTATTATGCCCCCTGGCTCATCGGATAGCCCGAATTGCTCAGCCTCGCTCAGCTCCCCAGCAAGACCTCCTATGTTTATCCCTTCCCCTCCTACCTTGCCAGGAGCAAACCTCGCTATCCTCGCACTCGGAAGACCTACACCCCTTCCTACCAAGCCAGGACCAAACCCTCCTACTCCTGGTATCTTGCCAGGACCTATGCCAGGAGATACACCCCTCGTAACGGGAAGGCCTGCAGGAACCCTTATGTCCATCCCAGGCCTCGCAAGCGCAAGGACCATACCAGGTCCCTTGTATTGTATCG